>Ga0268257_1000093_pt1 | contig 224001 bp, 196 predicted proteins | sample AgamicAtPrz_FD_200249 | JGI IMG/M metagenome (GOLD analysis project Ga0268257, IMG submission 200249) | Agave microbial communities from Guanajuato, Mexico - At.P.rz (v2) (version 3) | ecosystem: Host-associated > Plants > Phyllosphere > Phylloplane/Leaf | place: Guanajuato, Mexico | collected... | reverse complement strand
TCAACCCCTTTTTTCAGGGATTTCATCCGGCGACTCAGCGAACCGAATCTCCTGAACACCGCATTCCGTAAGCCGTTGTGCCGTGTCAGTGGAGGCGCATTATAGGGAGTTCTTCCGGGCTGACAAGTGCTAATTTAAAAAAAATTCTCGTTCGCATTAATTTTCAGCAGATCGCTGTTAATCACGCCGATTTGGCGGGCAATTGAGCGAATTCCTGCGCAAAGCGCCCCACTTGATGCCAGTCGGTATACTCCACCTCTTTCGTCTTATCCGTTTCCCCACCGGTCATGCGCATAATCAGCTGAATCATCACCCGGTCGAACCAGCGGTAGCGCGGATAGCGCAGCGCGCCGGCGAACACCGCGCAGCAGTCAGGCTGCCACGGCGACTGTTGTAAAAACTTGCGCGTATAGGCATTGGTCTGCGGCGAGCGCTTCTCCGGCTTGCGCGCGGTCAGGTTCACGCAAAAGAAGCCGCTTACGCGCATCTGCAATTCGCGCAGATGCGTCTTAACGAATTTCGCCACCGCCGGATGGAAATTGCCGTAGCGGATTGAGGCGCCGATCAGCACGCGATCGTATTGCGCCCAGTCAATCGAATCGGCATGTAAAATATTGAGGACGTCGCACGCCTGCCGCGCTTTCATCTCATTGGCAATATAAGAGGCGATTTCGCGCGCTTGCCCGTCGCGGCTGGAAAAGAGAATTAACGCTTTCATCGTGACTTCCTGTTTTGCTTATTCACGCCAGAAGGTCGGCGTAAAGAGGACTAATAAGGTAAAGACTTCAAGACGCCCGAACAGCATGGTCGAGATCAGGATCCATTTCGCCACGTCATTCATCGACGTAAAGTTATCCGCTACTACGCCCAGGCCAGGCCCCAGGTTGTTCAACGTTGCCGCAACCGCCGCAAAGGCAGAGAAGTCATCGACGCCGGTAGCGATAATCGCCAGCATGCTGACCAGAAACACCAGCGCATAGGCCGAGAAGAATCCCCACACCGCTTCCAGAATACGTTCCGGCAGCGCGCGGTTGCCGAGCTTAATGGTATAGACCGCATTCGGGTGCACCAGACGCTTCAGCTCACGCGAGCCCTGCTTGCAGAGCAGCAGAATGCGAATCACTTTCAGGCCGCCGCCGGTCGAGCCCGCCATGCCGCCGATAAAAGCGGAGCAGAGCAGCAGCACAGGCAGGAACAGCGGCCAGCGCGCAATGCTGTCGGTGGTGAATCCCGCCGTAGTCGCCATCGAAACCACCTGGAAGAAAGCCTGATTAAGCGTTTGCCAGCCGCTGGCGTAAACGTTATGAAACCAGAGCACCAGCGTGCAGATGACCACCAGCGTCAGCTGCACGCCGATAAAGGTGCGAAATTCTGGGTCGCGCCAGTAGACGCGCAGGTTGCGATTGCTGAGTAGCGAAAAGTGCAGGCCGTAGTTACAGCCGGAGATCAGCAGAAAGACAGCGATAATGGTATTGATGGTGCCGCTGTTGAAATAGCCGATGCTGGCGTCGTGCGTTGAAAATCCGCCGATGGCGATAGTAGAGAAACTGTGCCCTATCGCATCGAACAGCGGCATGCCCGCCAGCCAGAGCGCCACCGCGCAGGCGACCGTCAGCAGCACATAGATCAGCCACAGCGTTTTGGCGGTTTCCGCAATTCGCGGGCGCATCTTATTGTCTTTTAGCGGTCCCGGCATTTCCGCGCGGTAGAGCTGCATGCCGCCGACGCCCAGAATAGGAAGGATCGCCACCGCCAGCACGATGATCCCCATCCCGCCCAGCCATTGCAGCATCTGCCGGTAAAAGAGAATGGCTTTCGGCATGCTGTCGAGTCCCACCAGCGTGGTCGCGCCGGTGGTAGTCAGGCCGGAAAAGGATTCGAAGAACGCGTCGGTCACGGAGAGATGTGGCTGCTCGGCGAAGATAAAAGGCATCGCCCCCACGCTGCCGAGCACCGTCCAGAACAGCACTACGATCAGGAAGCCTTCGCGCGGCTTCAGCTCGGTACGCTGTTTGCGGTTCGGCCACCACAGCAGCGAGCCAATCGCCAGCGCCATCAAAAAGGTCTGGCTAAACGCGCGCCCGGCGCCGTCGCGATAAATCAAAGCCACCAGTCCCGGCACAATCATGGTGACGGAAAAGAGGATTACCAGCAGACCGACAATGCGAGTAATGGCGCGAAAATGCATTCAGCCGTTCCTTAGAAAAGAGTTGTCAGGGTGTTAACGGGTCGAGGCTCAGCGCGCCCCGGCTAAAGTCAGAAAGCGTTTGTTTGAACGCCTCGATGTGCGCATAGGGCAGCGCCAGCGTCAGCGCGATGTGGTCAAGGTAGACAATCTCATCGATGCGGCCGTCGAACCTGCCCAGCAGACGTTCGATATCGCCGAGTTGAGCATAGTCGCACTTTAGCGCATAGCGCTTCATCGGCACTTTGCGCGTGCGCGCCAGCTGCCTGAGTCCTTGCTGTACGCCGCCGCCGTAGGCTTTTACCAGCCCGCCGGTGCCGAGCATGATGCCGCCATAGTAACGCACCACCACCGCGGTGATCTCGCCGATATCCGCGCCCATCAGCTGCGCTAGCATCGGTTTTCCCGCCGTGCCGGAGGGTTCGCCGTCATCGGAGAAGCCAAGCTGCTGTGAATCGTGCGGCGCGCCCGCGACCCAGGCCCAGCAGTGGTGACGCGCGTCGGGATGCTCGCTTTTCACCTGCTGAACAAAGGCACGCGCCGCCTCTACGCCGTCGGTATGAGCCAGCAGCGTAATAAAGCGGCTTTTCTTAATGGTCTCCTCGCTGATGCTGACGGCATCAGCGGGAATATCGTAAGCGTCCATCAGGCAAGGTGCAGATCGCGCGTCATGTTCTCAATGCGGTTGGCATGCACCACCACGTTGTCTTCAATGCGGATGCCGCCGTAAGGTTTCAGCGCGTCAATCGCCTGCCAGTTAAGATACTGGCTGAACGGACCTTCACGCAGCGGCGCCAGCAGCGACTCGATGATATAGAAGCCTGGCTCGATGGTCAGCACCATACCCGGTTCCAGCACGCGCGTGCAGCGCAGATAAGGATACTGCGCCGGCGCCGCGAGATGGGTGCCCGCTTCATCCTGCATAAAGCCCGCGACGTCATGAACCTGCAACCCGAGCGGGTGGCCCAGTCCGTGCGGCATAAAGGGCCCGGTGATGTTCTCCGCCACCAGCGCATCTTCGCTTATGCCTTGCGCCAGGTCGAACTTCAGCAGCAGCTTCGCGATGCGCTGATGCATCTGCAGATGGTAGTCGGTGTAGCGCACGCCCGCTTTCAGCGTGCCGATCAGCGCCAGCTCTTCGCTGTTCATCGCCGCGACCAGGCTGGCGTAAAGCGAATCCTTCTGCGCTGCGTAGCTGCGCGTTAAATCGGCGGCGTAGCCAAGGTATTCGGCTCCCGCGTCGATCAGGAAGCTGTGACGCTTCGCCGGCGGCTGGTGATCAAGCCGGGTGTAATGCAGCACGGCGGCATGTTCGTTAAGGGCGACGATATTGCCGTAGGGCACGTCGATATCGCGATGGCCGGTCGCCGTCAGGTAAGCCTGATTGATATCGAACTCGCTGAGGCCAGAGAAAAAGGCCTCTTTCGCAGCGCGGTGTCCGGCGACGGCGAGCTTTTGCGCCTCGCGCATGCAGGCCAGCTCGTAATCGGTTTTAATGCTGCGGTGGTAGTGAAGAAAATCGATCACCGCTTTCGGGTTAGTGTTGTCGGCGCTGATGCCGAGCTGCGCGGCGCGCTGCACCACCGGCCCGATATAGGCGACATTCTCGCGCTGCGCGGGCAGCAGTTGCCCAATCTCGTCGGCGCTTTTCAGCCCGACCACGTCGACGGCTTCAGTCCAGAAGCTGTTCGGCAGCGGCTCGACGTTATGCCAGTAATCAACCGGCGAGTAGAACCAGAGTTTCGGCTTATTGATGCCGTCGATCCAGAGCCAGCAGTTCGGCACCTGCGTGACCGGCACCCAGGCTTTGAACTGAGGATTCACCTTAAAGGGATAGTCATGATCGTCGAGAAAAACCGTTAGCAGTTCGCCGGAATGAATCAACATCGCATCCAGTTTATTGCGCGCCAGCACCTGCTGCGCCCGCTGTTGCAGCGTGGCGATATGCGTCTGATACAGCGTTTTCAGTGAATCCATTGCTCGCTCTCCCGTGTCGCGAAAATCGCCGCAGTGTAGCACAGCCGCTGCCTGAACGCCGCGTTCCCGACGCTGTGATCCTGTTAGCAAATAAGCAAACTTTGGTTTGCAAAAAATTAACACGAATCCCACACTCCTGATCATCTGGTATGACCAGATCCCCTTTCGCGATCAGGAGACGCACATGCTCTACCAAGGCGATACCCTTTCCCTGCGCTGGCTCGAAGACGGCGTCGCTGAGCTGCAGTTCGACGCCCCCGGCTCAGTCAATAAGCTCGACACCCGCACCGTCGCCAGCCTTGGCGAAGCGATTGGCGTGCTGGAGCAGCAAACCTCGCTGCGCGGCGTACTGCTAAGCTCGGCTAAGCCCGCCTTTATCGTCGGCGCCGATATTACCGAATTTCTCTCGCTGTTCGACGCGCCGACGGAAAAGCTCAGCCAGTGGCTCGCTTTCGCCAACAGCATCTTTAACCGGCTGGAAGATCTGCCGGTGCCGACCATCGCCGCGATAGACGGCTACGCGCTGGGTGGCGGGTGCGAATGCATTCTGGCGACCGATCTGCGCGTCGCTACGCCTGGCGCGCGCATCGGTCTGCCGGAAACGCGGCTGGGTATTATGCCGGGCTTCGGCGGCAGCGTACGCCTGCCGCGCCTGCTGGGCGCCGACGCCGCGCTGGAGATTATCGCCGCCGGAAAAGATGTCGACGGCGCCAGCGCGCTTAAGCTCGGGCTGGTCGATGCGGTGGTCAGCAGCGATAAGCTGCGCGCCGCCGCGCTCGCCATGCTGAAGGAGGCTATCGCGCAGGGCGACTGGCAGGCGCGCCGCGCGCCGAAGCTGGCGCCGCTGCGCCTCAGCCCGATTGAAGCCGCCATGAGCTTTACCGTGGCTAAAAACGTCGTGCTGCAAACCGCAGGCAAACACTATCCCGCACCGCTCGCTGCGGTCAAAACCATTGAGGCCGCCGCCGCGCTGGGGCGCGACGATGCGCTGAAGCTGGAAACCGCCGCCTTCGTGCCGCTGGCGCAGAGCGATGAAGCGCGGGCGCTGGTCGGTATTTTCCTTAACGATCAGTATGTCAAAGGGCTGGCGAAAAAGTACGCCAGCGCCAGCAGCGCGCCGGAACAGGCGGCAGTGCTGGGCGCGGGCATTATGGGCGGCGGCATCAGCTATCAGTCGGCGTGGAAAGGCGTGCCGGTGAAGATGAAGGATATTCAGCCGCAGGCGCTGACGCTGGGCATGAACGAGGCGAGCAAGCTGCTGAATAAACAGCTGGAGCGCGGCAAGATCGACGGCGGCAAGCTGGCCAGCACCATCGCCATGATCCAGCCTACGCTCGACTATGCCGGTTTCGAGCGCGCCGATATCGTGGTCGAAGCAGTGGTCGAAAATCCGCAGGTTAAAGCGAAAGTGCTGGCGGAAACCGAACAGCATCTGCGCGCGGATGCGGTACTCGCCTCTAATACCTCGACGATCCCCATCAGCCAGCTGGCTCAGGCGCTGCAGCGTCCGGAAAATTTCTGCGGCATGCACTTCTTCAACCCGGTGCCGCGTATGCCGCTGGTAGAGGTGGTGCGCGGCGAGAAGAGCAGCGACGCCACCATCGGCAAAGTGGTGGCCTGGGCGAGCAAAATGGGCAAGACGCCGATCGTCGTCAATGACTGTCCCGGCTTCTTCGTCAACCGCGTGCTCTTTCCCTACTTCGCCGCCTTCGGTCTGCTGCTGCGCGACGGCGCGGACTTCCGCCAGATCGATAAAGTGATGGAGAAGCAGTTCGGCTGGCCGATGGGCCCGGCGTGGCTGCTGGACGTGGTCGGCATCGATACCGCGCATCACGCGCAGCGCGTCATGGCGGAAGGCTTTCCGACGCGCATGCAGAAAGATTACCGCGACGCTATCGACGTCCTGTTCGATGCGGGACGCTATGGCCAGAAGAACGGCAAAGGCTTTTACCGCTGGGAGACGGATCGCAAAGGCAAAGCGAAAAAAGCGGTCGATCCCGAGGTGGATGCGCTGCTTAACCCTGTTTGCGCCGCTAAGCGCGTCTTCAGCGACGAAGAGATCCTCAATCGCATGATGATCCCAATGCTGAACGAAGTCGTGCGCTGCCTGGAGGAGAAGATCGTCGCCTCGCCGGCCGAAGCCGATATGGCGCTGGTCTACGGCCTCGGCTTTCCGCCGTTCCGCGGCGGCGCGCTGCGCTATCTCGACACGCTCGGCAACGGCAACGTGGTGGATCAGGCCAGACGCTACGGCGATCTTGGCGCGCTCTATCAGCTGCCTGACCTGCTGCTGCAGAAGGCGCATCAGCGCGAAAGCTGGTATCCGGCGGTTCAACCTATCGACGAAGCGGCGCTGCAAAGCGCCTGAGGACAGAAGATGGAAAATGTGGTGATTATTGACGCGGTCCGCACGCCGATGGGCCGTTCCAAAGGCGGCGCCTTTCGTCAGGTGCGCGCGGAAGATCTCTCTGCGCATCTGATGCGCGAGCTGTTAAGCCGCCATCCGGCGCTAAATCCCGCCACGCTGGACGACATCGTGTGGGGCTGCGTGCAGCAGACGCTGGAGCAGGGCTTTAATATCGCGCGCAACGCCGCGCTGCTGGCGGAAATTCCCCATCGCGTGCCGGCGACCACCGTCAATCGCCTGTGCGGATCGTCGATGCAGGCGCTGCACGATGCGGCGCGCGCCATTATGGTCGGCGACGCGCACGCCTGCCTGGTCGGCGGCGTCGAACATATGGGTCACGTGCCGATGAGCCACGGCGTCGATTTTCATCCCGGACTGGGCCGCACGGTCGCGAAAGCGGCGGGCATGATGGGTCTGACCGCCGAAATGCTGGCGCATATGCACCATATCGGCCGCGAACAGCAGGACGCCTTTGCGCTGCGCTCTCATCAGCGCGCCTGGGCCGCGACGCAGCGCGGCGATTTTCGCCGGGAGATCGTGCCGACCTACGGTCACGACGCCGACGGCGTGCTGAAGCGCTACGATTTTGACGAGGTGATCCGCGAGGAGACCAGCCTCGAAGGGCTGGCGGCGCTGAAGCCGGCGTTCGATCCGGTGAACGGCACGGTCACGGCGGGCAGCTCTTCAGCGCTCTCCGACGGCGCCGCCGCGCTGCTGGTAATGAGCGAAAGCCGCGCGCGTGAACTGGGGCTGACGCCGCGCGCGCGCGTCAGAAGCATGGCGGTCATCGGCTGCGATCCGTCGATTATGGGCTACGGTCCGGTGCCCGCCAGCAAGCTGGCGCTGAAGCGCGCCGGATTAAGCGTGGAGGATATCGACATATTCGAGCTGAACGAAGCGTTCGCCGCGCAGACCCTGCCCTGCATTAAAGATCTCGGTTTGCTGGATCGGCTGGACGATAAGGTGAACCTGAACGGCGGCGCCATCGCGCTCGGTCATCCGCTTGGCTGCTCTGGCGCGCGCATCAGCGCCACGCTGCTGAACATTATGGAACGACGCGATGCCCAGTTCGGCCTGGCCAGCATGTGCATTGGCTTAGGCCAGGGCATCGCAACCGTATTTGAGCGTCTGTAATACGTTGGATCACGTTGGAAGTCAGTTCCCGCCCGTCAGGGGCGGGTTTTTTCTGCCTGACGCCTTAAATAAAGGCGAACGCGTCACCGAACATCTGCGCTTCTTTAGCACCGCGCTCGGCGCAGAAGCGATCACGGGCGATTTTCGCCATTTCAAAGCGGCCGGCGATATAGATATCATGCTCCGCCAGCGTAGCGAAATCCTGCATCACCGCCGTCAGCACCGTGCCGGAGCGACCCTGCCAGCCTTCTTCCGGCTGTTCGACCACCGGCACCACGCGCAGATTAGGGTGCTTCACCGCCAGCGCATTGAGCTCGTCAAGATCGTAAAGGTGCTGCAGTTCGCGGCCGCCCCAGTAAATAGCGATTTCGCGATCCGGCTGCTGCGCCAGCGCGGTCAGCAGGATAGAGCGCGCATAGGAGAAGCCAGTACCGCCAGCGATCAGGACGATCGGGCGCGTGCTCTCTTCCCGCAGCCAGGCGTCGCCGTGCGGAATATCCACGGTGATCTGCCGGTCGTCGCGGATGCGATCCATTACCGCCATGGCGTAGAGATTGAGATCGGAGGCGCCGATATGCAGCTCGATAATCTCTTTTTCCATTGGTGTTGAGGCGAGCGAGAACGGACGCTTGTCACGCTCGTCCATCACCACCATCAAATACTGCCCGGCGCGAAAGGTAAAATCCGCTTCGGGTATCAGGCGGACGCGATATACGGTATCGGTAATCGCTTCAACTGAAGTTACTTTACAGCTTAAAATCGTCATGCGTTCCCTCTGTCGGGTCGTCATTAGGGTTGTGCGCGCCGTCAGCGCTGCGGCGGCTGAGTAAAGATGCCTAAGTCATCCCAGATCGCGTCGATGCGCGCCGTTACGGCGGGATCTTTCACAATCGGTCGTCCCCACTCGCGCTGGGTCTCGCCCGGCCATTTATTGGTAGCGTCCAGGCCCATCTTGGAACCCAGGCCGGAAACCGGCGAGGCGAAGTCCAGATAGTCGATAGGCGTGTTTTCCACCAGCACCGTGTCGCGTGCCGGATCCATACGGGTGGTAATGGCCCAGATCACATCGTTCCAGTCGCGTGCGTTAACATCGTCGTCACACACAATAACAAATTTGGTGTACATGAACTGCCGCAGGAATGACCAGACGCCGAACATCACGCGCTTTGCGTGTCCTGCGTACTGTTTTTTCATCGTCACCACCGCCAGGCGATAAGAGCAGCCCTCCGGCGGCAGATAGAAATCCACAATCTCCGGGAACTGCTTAATCAGGATCGGCACCAGCACTTCGTTCAGTGCGACGCCCAGCACCGCCGGCTCATCAGGCGGACGGCCGGTATAGGTGGAGTGATAGATAGCGTTCTGCCGCTGCGTAACGTGCGTGACGGTGAAAACCGGGAAGTTATCCACTTCATTGTAGTAGCCCGTATGATCGCCATAGGGCCCTTCCGGCGCCATATCGCCTGGCTCGATGTAACCTTCCAGCACGATCTCCGCGCTGGCGGGTACTTCCAGATCGTTAGAGAGGCACTTCACCACTTCGGTTTTATTGCCGCGCAGCAGACCGGCGAAGGCGTACTCCGACAGCGTATCCGGCACCGGTGTTACCGCGCCGAGAATAGTGGCGGGATCGGCGCCGAGAGCGACGGAAACCGGGAAGCGTTCGCCAGGATGGGTCTGGCACCACTCCTGATAGTCGAGCGCGCCGCCGCGATGGGAGAGCCAGCGCATAATCAGGCGGTTTTTGCCAATCACCTGCTGGCGATAGATGCCCAGATTCTGCCGCTCTTTGTGCGGCCCGCGCGTAACGGTCAGTCCCCAGGTAATCAGCGGCGCGGCGTCGTCAGGCCAGCACTTCATCACCGGAATGCGCGACAGGTCGACCTCATCGCCGCTGAACACCACCTCCTGGCAGGGCGCGTTGCGCAGCCGTTTGGTCGGCATGTTCAGCACCTGTTTGAACTGCGGCATCTTGTCGAACAGATCGCGAAAGCCTTTCGGCGGCTCCGGCTCTTTCAGAAACGCCAGCAGCTTGCCGACTTCGCGCAGCGCGCTGACCTCTTCCTGACCCATGCCCATCGCCACGCGTTTCGGCGTGCCGAACAGGTTGCACAGCACCGGCATGTCGTAGCCTTTGGGATTTTCAAACAGCAGCGCCGGTCCGCCGGCGCGCAGCGTGCGGTCGGCAATTTCCGTCATTTCCAGCTCAGGATCGATAGAGTGGCTAATGCGCTTTAACTCGCCGCGCTGTTCCAGCAGCGTGAGGAAGTCTCGTAAATCGTGATATTTCATGCGGCCTTCGCTTCCAGCCAAAGTGAATCGGCCATTATAGGGCCGATTCTTAAGGCGTGTTGGATTTTATGCAGCAACCTCAGTCGCAGCGAAAGGGAACCAGCGCCTGCAGCGCCGTCGCGTCGCGGCAGGCCTGAATCGGCTGATTATGGCGGAATACTTTAAAATCCTCGCCGCGCACGCTGAAGTAAGAGAGCTGGTTTTCATGCACATGCAGAAAACTGCCTTCGCGCAGCGCAATCACCGACTCTTCGGGATTAACGGCGCAAAACTCCGCCAGGCGTTCGTCGCGGGTTTCGCCCATATGTCCGCTGGCGTGCGCGTCAAGGTAGTGCGGATTGATCTGAACCGGAAACAGGCCCAGCGCAGGCAACACTACGCTGCTGCGCACCGGCATATCGTTGGTGGTGCGAATCGAGGGCGTCGCTACGTTGCAGCCCGCGCTCCATCCGACGTAAGGCACCGCCCGTTCGCGTACGGCGCGCTGGATCGCCACAATCAGGCCGCTCTCGTGCAGCATCTGATTCAGCAGCCAGGTATTGCCGCCGCTGACCAGAATCAGCTCCGCCTGCTCAATGGCCGCCACCGGCGTCGCGAAATCCTGTACGCAGCGCACGGTAACGCCCAGCGACGCGCTCAGCTCGGCGGCGCGCTGTTGATGGTCACCGCGAATAATGGCGTAAGGCACCAGCACCGCAGAACGGATGCCGCGCTGGGCGATCATCGCATGCAGCTGCGGCTGCGCGTAGCCAAGCAGCGGCGCATCGTCGGCCAGCTTGCCGTTGCTTAATAAAAACAGTTCCATCAGCAGATCCTTTTCGCAAACGTTATGAGTCCCGAGTCTGAACCAGCGCACCGCCGCTCGTCAATTTTCCCGCTTGTGTCGGGCAGTTTGCGGAAACCTCGGCCACTTTGTCCGCTTCGGCATCTTTCCACGCTGCGATGCGCTATAACTCTGGCAGCAGGTTTGCTATTCTTAGCGTCCATTCAATGGGAGCATTTATGGAATCCTGGTACTTACTCTATTGCAAACGTGGACAGCTGTTGCGCGCGAAAGAGCATCTTGAGCGGCAGGAGGTGCATTGCCTCAGCCCGATGATCGCTCTGGAAAAAGTGGTGCGCGGCAAACGGACCACCGTGAGTGAGCCCCTGTTTCCTAACTACCTCTTTATCGAATTCGATCCGGAAGCGATTCATACCACCACCATCAGCAGCACGCGCGGCGTCAGCCACTTCGTGCGCTTCGGCACGCTGCCTGCGACGGTGCCTTCCGCCGTTATCGAAGCGCTGCAAACCGACGTGCCGCAAACGCTGATCGATCCGGAAACGCCGCAGGTCGGCGATGAGGTCATCATCACCGAAGGGACCTTTGAAGGCCTGCGCGCCATTTTCGCCGAACCCGATGGCGAAACGCGCTCTATGCTGCTGCTTAACCTGCTGAATAAACAGGTGATGCGCAGCGTAGACAACAAGCAGTTCCGCAAGCTTTAGGGCAGTCGGAACAGCGCGCGCGCGTTACGATCCACCTGCTCTGCCAGCGCCTCCTGCTCTTCTCCACGCCATTTCGCCACCTGCTGCACGATATGCGGCAAAAAGCAGGGTTCGTTACGTCGCGACGTCGGCCGCGGATGCATATCGCGCGGCAGCAGATAGGGCGCGTCCGTCTCCAGCAACAGTCGCTCCGCCGGAATTAGCGGCAGCATCTCACGCAGCGCCATACCGCGACGCTCATCGCAGACCCAGCCGGTAATGCCAACCGACAGCCCCATCGCCAGACAGGCTTCCAGCTCGTCGCGCGTGCCGGTAAAGCAGTGCACCACTGCGCCCGGCAGCTTTGGCAGCCACGGCGCCAGCACCGCTGCAAAGCGGTCGTGCGCTTCGCGACAGTGAAGGAAGACCGGCATATTCAGCTCGGCGGCCAGCGCCAGCTGCGCGTCGAAGGCGTACTCCTGCTGCTCGTGCGCGGCAAGGTTGCGGTTGAAATCGAGGCCGCACTCGCCAATCGCCACCACCTGCGGCCGCTCTGCCAGGCGCCGCAGCGTATTGGCCGTCTCATTCGACCATTCGCTGGCGTGATGCGGATGCACGCCCGCCGTCGACCAGCAGAAGTCGGGCTGACGCTCGGCCAGCCGCTGCGCCTGCTGGCTCTCCAGCGCATTGGTCCCGGTGATTAACATGCCGGTGACGCCCGCTTCGCGCGCACGCTTTACCACCTTGTCGCGGTCGGCGGCGAACTGCGTGCTGGTCAGGTTTACACCGATATCAAACATAATCTTTCCCATAGCTTATTAAACAAAAACCGCCCAGATGGGCGGTTCGGTAACAGGGTCTACCCGCCAGGCGCGGGAAACGTACTGATAACGGGTCAGGAATCGGTATGCTGTTCCTCTTCCTGCGCCCGCCGTCCCTTCCCGACGTAGTAACGGGAAAAGAATACGCCGACTTCAAACAGGCAGTACATCGGAATAGCGAGCAAAGTTTGCGAGAAAACGTCCGGCGGTGTGAGCAGCATCCCAACAACGAACGCGCCGACCAGAATATAGGGGCGTTTCTTTTTCAGATCTTCCGGTGTAGTGATGCCGGTCCAGCAGAGCAGCACGATCGCCACCGGCACCTCGAACGCCACGCCGAACGCCATAAACAGCGTCATGACGAAGTCGAGATAGTTGGTGATATCGGTTGCGATGGTCACGCCCTGCGGCGCGGTTTTGGCGAAGAAGCCGAACGCCAGCGGAAAGACGATGAAGTAAGCGAAGGCGACGCCGACGTAAAACAGCAGGGTGCTGGAGAACAGCAGCGGCATTACCAGCCTGCGTTCATGCCGGTAGAGCGCCGGCGCGACGAAAGCCCACACCTGATAGAGGATCACCGGCACCGCGAGAAATACCGACACGATGATGGTGAGCTTAATCGGCGTAAAAAACGGCGAGGCGACGTCGGTGGCGATCATACTGGCGCCGGCCGGCATCTGGCTGATCAGCGGCGAAGCGACCATATGATAGATGTCGTTGGCGAAATATATCAGCGCCATGAAAATCGCAAACACTGCGACAATGCAGTAAAGCAGACGCTTACGCAGCTCAATCAAGTGGCTGATAAGCGGTTGGGTATCTTCAACGGCCATGGTTATCGTTCATCACTTGCAGAAGAGGTTGTTGCCGGACTGCGCGGCGCGGCCGGCGCAGGATTAACAACCGCCGCTTGCGGGTTCGCATCGGTTTTAGCGGTTTCAGCGGCCTCTGCCGCCGCTTCCGGCGCCTGCGCCGGCGCGCTGGCCTGCGTGTGGGCCGTTGCTGGCGTCACAGATTCCGCCGCGCGCTGCTGCGGCGCATGAATGGTATTGGCTTCGTCCTCGGCTTTTTCGATGTCGATGCTCTGCTGAACCGAACGCTTCATCGAATCGGCGGTCTTGCGCAGCTCTTCCATTGACTCCTTCAGCTCAGGCGACATGGCGCCGCGGCTCGCCTCTTCCACCTTTTTCAGGCTGTCCTGCAGCTCCTGCAGTTTCAGCTCCTGCGCCAGCTCATGCTGCACGTTGGCGGCCAGCGAGCGCATCGCCCGAATCCAGCCCACTACGGTTTTTACCGCAACCGGCAGTCGCTGCGGGCCGAGAACAATCAGCCCGATCACGAACACCAGTACCAGTTCACTAAAACCAATGTCGAACACGGTTTACACCTGCTTGTCGTTTTTGACGTCTTCTTTGTTAGCCGAAGTTTGCTGTTTATCCGCCAACGTTTTGGCATTGAAATCAGCGTCCTGCTGGTTTGGATGATCCTTTTTCTCATCCTCATCGCTCATGGCTTTTTTAAAGCCCTTGATAGAGGAACCGATATCGGAACCCAGGTTTTTTAACTTATTAGTGCCAAACAGGAGTACAACGATGACGGCAATAATTAATAATTGCCAGATACTGATACCGCCCATGAGATAGTGCCTCTGATGTTGCGAGAGATTGAGAAGAGTAATGTCAGCCAAAAGCCCTGATGACGCCGGGCTTAAGGCTGCGACATTACCGCGATTCAGGCGTGGCTGACAATTAGTTTGTCTTACGCCAGCCGATTAGCCAGGTGACGAAACCCGCCGCCATTAACAGGGCAGGGAAGAAATCCCAGTCCGGGCGGCTCAGCAATACCGCAGTGCCGCTGAGCAGCAGGGTCGCGCCGACGCCGAACAGATAGCGCGCTTTATGATGTTGCGTCCGCTGGGCGTGCATATCCTTAGTCAGCTTATCGACGCTGTGCTGCAAAAGTTTATGATGCCGCATGCTTTCATAAAACAGCTCCGGCAGCTCCGGCAGCTTCTCCGCCCAGAAGGGCGCTTTTTCTTTCACCGCGCGCAGGATAGCCGGCAGACCAATCTGATCTTTGATCCAGTCTTCCAGGAACGGCTTAGCGGTTTTCCACAGATCGAGCTGCGGATAGAGTTGACGGCCGATGCCTTCGACGTAGAGCAGCGTTTTTTGCAGCAGCACCAGCTGCGGCTGCACTTCCATATTGAAGCGGCGCGCGGTGCTGAACAGGTTAAGCAGCACATGGCCGAAAGAGATCTCCGCCAGCGGCTTCTCGAAGATAGGTTCGCACACGGTACGGATAGCGAACTCGAAATCTTCGACGTTGGTATCGGGCGGCACCCAGCCTGAATCAACATGCAGCTCCGCCACTTTGCGGTAGTCGCGGTTGAAGAAGGCGATAAAGTTTTCCGCCAGATAGCGCTTATCCTCTTTGTTCAGCGAGCCGACGATGCCGCAGTCGATGCCGATATATTGCGGATCTTCCGGATGATCGTAGCTGACGAAGATATTGCCGGGATGCATATCGGCATGGAAGAAGCTGTCGCGGAACACCTGGGTAAAGAAGACCTGCACGCCGCGCTCGGCCAGCAGTTTCATGTTGACGCCGTGCTGCTCTAGCGTGACCACATCGGAGATGGGAATGCCGTAAATGCGCTCCATCACCAGCATGGTTTCGCTGCAGTAGTCCGAATAGACCTCTGGCACATAAAGCATGGGGCTGTCTTCGAAGTTACGGCGCAGCTGAATGGCATTGGCCGCTTCGCGCAGCAGGTTTAGCTCGTCGATCAGGGTCTTCTCGTAGTCGCGCACCACTTCCATGGGACGCAGACGACGCCCGTCCGGCAGCAGACGCGGCACCCAGCGCGCCAGGCGATAGATAAGCTTCATATCCGCGCGGATCACCGGCAGAATGTCAGGGCGAATCACCTTGATCACCACCTTCTTGCCGGTGGCCTTCAGGGTGGCGGTATGCACCTGCGCGATCGACGCCGACGCCAGCGGTTTGATATCGAAATCATCGAACCAGGTTTCTACCGGGCCGCCGATCGATTTTTCAATCTGCTCTTTAGCCTTTACGCCGTCGAAGGGCGCAACGCGATCCTGCAGGATGGCGAGCTGGTCGGCGATCACGGGCGGAAAAAGGTCGCGACGCGTAGAGAGCATCTGCCCGAACTTAATCCAGACCGGACCGAGCTGCTCCATCGCCAGGCGCATACGCACGCCGATCTCTTCGTCTTTATGGCGGTTAGGCAGCCAGAAAATCGTGCGACGCCAGAGGCGCAGCGGAATGGTAAGGCGCATGCGGGGGATCAATTCATCAAGACCGTAAGTCAAAAAGATCCTGATGATGAAATATAAACGGCGAATCTCTCCAAACGTCATTTCGCCTCCAGCTGCGCTAAACGCGCCGTGAGCGCATCAAGCGAACGTTCCATCGCGTCTACCTCCTCAGAAAACCACGCCAGTTCCAGCGCGCCCGGCGCGACGCGCCACTCTTCGGTTAATGCCTGCCCCAGATAATCCTGACGACGCGCGACCTCGCCGCGTAGCAGCCGCAGGGCGCGCTGCGCCGCCTGGCTGACGCCCTGCGCGGCGATATCGCCGATCCAGGGCGCGAGATATTCGGCGGGGTCCAGCTCCGCCAGATCGATCAGCGCGGAAAAGCGTTGTACCACCTGCAGATCGCCTTCGACCTGCAGCTCGCCGCTGCGGATCAGGCTGGTCAGCTGCTGGCGATCGCGCAGCTTCGGCAGGGTTTTCAGCTGCGTAATCACGGTGCAGTCGCTGCTGTCCTGCCAGTCGCTCAGCACGTCGAGCTGCTGTTCGCTAAAGACCAGCACCAGCGGATGGGAAAGCTCCTCGAGACGCAGCGTCAGCACCTGTCCCACCAGTCGCTGGCGCGCGGCTTTCAGGCTGCGATCGCGATAGAGCATGCGGTTTAGCGCGGTCTCAAGACCGGCGGTAATCAAGGGCGTCAAGCGCATCACCATATCCGGTTAAAACTTAAATCCACGATGCAGCGCGACGATGCCGCCGGTCATGTTGTAATAAGTGGTGTTCTCGAATCCGGCGTCGTTCATCATCGCCTTCAGGGTCTCCTGATCGGGATGCATGCGGATCGACTCCGCCAGATAGCGGTAGCTTTCGGCGTCCTGCGCCACCAGCTGACCGACGCGCGGCAGAATATGGAACGAATAGGCGTCGTACGCCTTGCTGAGCGGATCGAGCACCGGTTTGGAGAACTCCAGCACCAGCAGGCGTCCGCCCGGCTTAAGCACGCGGAACATCGACGCCAGCGCCTTCTCTTTGTCGGTCACGTTGCGCAGGCCGAATGAGATGGTGATGCAGTCGAAATAGTTATCCGGGAAGGGCAGCGCTTCGGCGTTGGCCTGTACGTAGCTGACGTTGCCGACCACGCCGAGATTGCGCAGCTTGTCGCGGCCCATTTTCAGCATGGAACTGTTGATGTCCGCCAGCACCACCTGGCCGGTGTCGCCGACCAGACGGGAAAATTTCGACGTCAAATCGCCGGTGCCGCCCGCCAGATCCAGCACGCGCTGTCCGCGACGCACGCCGCTGCTGTCGATGGTAAAACGCTTCCAGATGCGATGGATGCCAAAGGACATCAGATCGTTCATCAGGTCATATTTCGCCGCTACGGAGTGAAACACGTCCGCGACTTTGTCAGCTTTTTCGCTTTTGGCGACCGTCTGAAAGCCAAAATGGGTAGTTTCCTGCTGTGATTCATCTGCCATCGGTTTTACCTGTTCCACAAACAATACTTCCCGAAGTGTATCAGAGTCAGGGTAGTCAGGCACGCGACGACCCGCTTATTCGTGGAGCCGCCTCACGCGCGCCTCCAGGGTGTCGGCGACGTCGTCAGGCGTCTCCTCGTCTTCCCATGCCTTTTCCGGCATCGCCTGCTCGACTAACTGCGGATTGATTGAGCGTTTAACTTCAACGCCCAGGGATTTAAACGCCTCGCTCTGCGCGATCAGGTTGCCGCGCCCTTCCGCCAGCTTTTTCATCGCCTCGCGGTAGCTGTTGTGCGCCTTATCCAGATTATGGCCGATGCCACTCATATCATCGACGAACAGCCGCATCTTGTCATAGAGACGCGCTGCGCGGTCGGCGATGCGCTGCGCGTTGCGGCTCTGATGCTCGTAGCGCCACAGGTTGTTGATGGTGCGCAGCGCCACCAGCAGCGTCGTCGGGCTCACCAGCATGATGTTCTGCTGCAGCGCCTCGCTGATCAACTCCGGCTGGCGGTCGATCGCCAGCAAAAAGGCCGGCTCGACCGGAATGAACATCAACACATAATCGAGCGAGCGTAAACCGGCCAGTTGTTGATAATCTTTACGGCTCAGCAGGCGAATATGGCTGCGCACCGCGGCGACATGCTCCTGAAGCGCCTGCTCGCGCGTCACGTCATCTTCCGCGTTGAAGTAGCGCTCGTAGGCCACCAGCGTCATCTTGGCGTCGACCACCACATCTTTGCCCTGCGGCAGACGTACGATCACATCCGGTTGCATTCTGCCCTGCTGTTCCGACTGCAAACTGACCTGCGTCTGATACTCATGGCCTTCGCGCAGGCCTGACGCCTCCAGTACGCGGCTCAGCACCACTTCGCCCCAGTTGCCCTGAATCTTGTTGTCGCCTTTCAGCGCTTTGGTGAGGTTGATCGCCTCCTGCGCCATCTGCGCATTCAGCTGCTGTAGCTGGCGGATTTCGTGCGCCAGCGTGTGACGCTCGCGCGCCTCCTGGCCGAAGCTGTCATGCACCTGACGACGAAAGCCGTCCAGCTGCTCGCGCAGCGGAGCGATCAGACTGTTCAGGCTCTGGCGGTTCTGCTCGTCGACGCGGCGGCCGCTGTTTTCGAAGATGCGGTTGGCGAGATTTTCGAACTGCGCGCTGAGGCGCTGCTCGCTGCTGGTGAGCAGGCGCTGCTTCTCTTCGGCGGCGAAGCGCGTCTCTTCAAGGCGGATGGTTACCTCGCGCAGTTCGGCCTCCTGCGCGCTGTTGACCTCTAGCTGGTTGCGCAGCTCGCGGTTGAGCTGCTCGCATTCGCCGCGCCAGTAATCGAGCTGTTGCAGCCGCTCCTGCGCGCCGCTCAGCGCGCCGTGCAGCTGGCGCAGCTCCTGTTCGCGCTGCTGCAGCTGCTGCTGCAGCTGTTCAAGCTGCTGCTGCTGACGCTGCTGCGTCTCCTGCTGCAAACGCCGTTCGGTGGCAAAGCTGGCGGCCTGATGGCCGGCGCGCAGCTGTGCCAGCATCCAGCCGATGCCCAGTCCGGCGAGCGCCAGACAGGCGCTGATAATAATCTGCTGATCCATGATTCCCTCGCGACGCGCATTGCTCGGGAAAAGGTAAAGTCGGCCTGTATGAATGTCCAGACTATTTTAGGGCGGTTTTCAACCCAGAGCAGGCGCTACAGCGCTTTGACCTGCAGCTCGCCCGCTTTCCACGCGTCGGTGAGAAAAAACGGCATCGGCATTAGCCATTCATCCCCTTTTACCCGCGCCGGATAAACAAAGACGTTGCCGCCCCAGGTGAGCTCCACGGACTGCGTCTCCCCCTCTTTCACCGTCGCCTTGCCCGCCATGCTGGCGAAGCCGGCGTTGCTGCCGACGTGGAAGTTCTCCATGCGCCAGCGCACCGGCGCGTGCGGCGGCCAGGGCTGCGCCTGATGAAAATGAAAAATCTCATCGTGGCTCAGCAGGCTTTCGCGCACCGTCGGCCACAGCGCGGCCTTCAGGAAATATTGATCGGTAAAGCGCGCGTTGCCGCTGTAGCGGGCGATAAAGTCGCGCATCGCCTGCGCCATGTTGCTAAAGACGCCGTTGCAGCCGCCCCACATGCCCGCCAGCAGCAGCTCGGTATGGGAAAAGTAGTCGCGCATATGGTGGAACCAGTACGGCGAGGCGAGCCAGGCGTCGACCGCCGCCGCTTCGCGCTCCGACAGCAGCGAGTCGGCGTCGCGGATAATAAAGCGTTTGACGCCGGGATCGTCCATCACCAGAAAACGCCACAGCGTCGGGTAGATCGCCTTTTCCTGCGACATATCGATCAGCTCGACGTGCGGCTGGTTGAGACGCTGCCACACGTGCTGCGGCACGCTCTGATCGAGATAAATACGGCAGCGCCAGCCGGGATAGAGTTGCTGCGCCACCTCGACGTTTTTAATCAGGGTTTCGCAGTAGCGCGGCTGACCGCCGTAGAGGCTGAAGGCGATCACGTTCTGTTCGGGTTTCGTCAGATCGATCGGTTCCGGCCGCGCCGCCGGAAAGGGGTAACGCTGACCCTGACGAAAACGCGCGTCTGCGCCGTTCAGCGCTTCCAGGCCATATTTCGCCAGCTCCTCTCGCTTGCCCATCCAGCCGCACAGCTCCGCCAGTCCATCCAGCCAGGTTTCCGAAGCGGTCGCGCGCACGGCGGGCGGCGCCTGATAGATTTTCTGATAGACGCGGTAAGATTTGCTGTAGTGGCCGAGCCGCAGCAGACAGAGCGCGTAGTCGCTCAGCACCTGCATCTGATTTGGCATGATGCGCAGCACCTCTTCGCAGCAGCTGGCGGCGGCGGCGTAATCCTGCTGCGCCATATGCTGGCGAAAGCGTGTAGCGGCGTTTTCAAGGCGCGCCTGCATGGCGGCGGGAGAAGCGGTTAAGGCGGATTTCTGTCGTGGCGGCGTGTGGCGCATCGGGCGATCCTCGCTTTTGCTGTAAAGAGCAGAGGCAGCGCGCAGAGGCGCTGCCTGAAAGCGTTATAACAAACGGCGCGCCGCTTCGACCACAATTTTTACCGCATCGCTCTCGGTCTGCTTCATGGCGGCCGCATCCGGGATCTCTTTCTGGGTACGGTTGACGATGACGCCCGCTACCATGCCCGCACGCAGCCCTTGGCTGGCGCACATCGTCAGCAGCGTGGCAGACTCCATCTCATAGTTAAGCACGCCCATCTGCTGCCACTCCTTCATCGAGCCCTGAAAGCGGCTGACCACGCGGCCGGAGAAGGTGTCGTAACGCTCCTGACCTGGATAGAAGGTGTCGGACGACGCGGTAACGCCGATATGGGTAGTCGCGCCACTCGCTTCTGCTGCTGCAACCAGCGCAGTGGTGCAGGCGAAATCTGCTACGGCGGGAAATTCCAGCGGCGCGAAGTGCTGGCTGGCGCCGTCGAGGCGCACCGCGCCGGTGGTGACCAGCACGTCGCCGACGTTAATATGCGGCTGAATAGCGCCGGTGGTGCCGACGCGCAGGAAGGTGCGCACGCCAAGCTGCGCCAGCTCCTCTACCGCGATAGAGGTCGACGGGCCGCCGATGCCGGTAGAGCAAACGACGACAGGCTTGCCGTCCAGCTTCGCCAGCCATGAGGTGAATTCCCGGTGCGACGCCAGCGGCTGAGCGTCCGCCATCAGTCCGGCAATTTTCTTTACGCGCTCCGGGTCGCCGGGAACGATAGCCAGGGTCGCGCCCTGCAGATCGGCTTTGGTCAGGCCAAGGTGGAAAACGTCAGACATAGCAAACTCCTGAACAGGGAAGTGAAGCGCGCCACTCTACGTCAGCGCAGCGCAAATTAGTGTGATAACAGTCACTATCAAAAATGAATGTTACATTTTACATGGATGACAATGCGATCTAGGTCACATAACTAAGCCATTCAGAACGCCATTGCTACAAGCTGTGTGCGTCGGGCTTCGCAGCAATGTTAAAGAGAAGAGTGTTTTTGCTTACTCCCTACTCTGTTCCCGGTCTCTGGTCCAGACGTCATCTGGCCAGGCTATAGTTACGTGATTGCGCTACTGCCAGCACGGAGAAAAAAATGAAAACCGAAGACAATATGGCACAAAAATCATCGACGGGCGGCTTTGCACCTGCAGTACAGCCGACCGCCTCAACCACGATTCATACCGACAGCCAGGATATTCAGGCAGGCGAAACCTCGGTGCCGAGCCAGGGTGAAAATATGCCCGCTTACTACGCCAGACCGAAAGAGGCGAACGGTCCGCTGCCGGTGGTGCTGGTGGTGCAGGAGATCTTTGGCGTGCACGAGCATATTCGCGATATCTGCCGTCGGCTGGCGCTCGAGGGCTATCTGGCCGTGGCGCCGGAACTCTATTTCCGCGAAGGCGACCCGAACGATTACAACGATATCCCTACCCTGTTTAGCGAGCTGGTCAGCAAAGTGCCGGACAGCCAGGTACTTTCCGATCTCGACCACGCCGCCAACTGGGCCGGCCGCAACGGCGGCGATATCCGCCGCATGGGCATTACCGGCTTCTGCTGGGGCGGCCGCATCAGCTGGCTTTACGCCGCGCACAATCCGCAGCTGCGCGCCGCCGTCGCCTGGTATGGTCGCCTCATCGGCGAGAAAACCATGAAGCAGCAAAAGCATCCGATCGATATCGCCGTAGATTTAGGCGCGCCGGTGCTGGGCCTCTACGGCGGCCAGGACGATGGCATTCCGCTGGAGAGCGTGGAGCAGATGCGTCAGGCGCTGCACGCCGCTAACGCCAAGGCGGAGATTGTTGTCTATCCTGACGCGGGCCACGCCTTCAACGCCGACTATCGTCCGAGCTATCACGCCGAATCGGCGCAGGATGGCTGGGCGCGTATGCTGACGTGGTTTAAGCAGTTCGGCGTCGTCTGATTACGCACGTAATAAAAAAGGGGCGCCGCAGCGCCCCATCCTCAACAGCAACACATCCTCAACTCAGGCGTTTTCGCCGCGCAGTTTCTTCGCCGCCTCCACCATATTCGCCAGCGCCTGACGGGTTTCCGTCCAGCCGCGCGTTTTCAGGCCGCAGTCCGGGTTGACCCACAGACGCGCTTCCGGGATACACAGCGCCGCTTTACGCAGCAGATTCTCTATCCACTCGACGCTCGGCACGTTCGGCGAGTGAATATCGTAAACGCCGGGGCCGATTTCGTTCGGATACTCAAATGCCTTAAAGGCTTCCAGCAGATCCATATCGGAACGCGAGGTTTCGATGGTGATGACATCGGCATCCAGCGCCGCGATGGACGCCATGATGTCGTTGAATTCGCAATAGCACATGTGGGTGTGGATCTGGGTGTCGTCTTTCGCCACCGCGGCGTTAAGGCGGAAGGCGTCGACCGCCCACTTCAGGTAGGCGGCCCAGTCGGACTGGTGCAGCGGCAGGCCTTCGCGCAGCGCCGGCTCGTCAATCTGGATAATGCCGATGCCGGCCGCTTCGAGATCCGCGACCTCGTCGCGCAGCGCCAGCGCGATTTGCTTCGCGATGGTTTCGCGCGACACGTCCTCGCGCGGGAAAGACCAGCAGAGAATGGTTACCGGGCCGGTCAGCATCCCTTTCACCGGCTTGCTGGTCAGCGACTGCGCATAGGTCGCCCACTTCACGGTAATCGGCCGCGGGCGGCTGACGTCGCCGATAATCACCGGCGGCTTGACGCAGCGCGAGCCGTAACTCTGCACCCAGCCGTTCTGGGTGAAGACGAAACCCTCCAGGTTTTCGCCGAAATACTCCACCATGTCGTTACGCTCCGCTTCGCCGTGCACCAGCACGTCGAGGCCCAGACGCTCCTGTTCGGCGATCGCCTGTTTGATATGCTGCGCGATGCCGGTGCGGTAGCTGGCGCCGTCGATATTGCCTTTTTTGAAATCAAGGCGCAGGCCGCGGATCTCGGTGGTCTGCGGGAAGGAGCCGATGGTGGTGGTCGGCCAGGCCGGCAGATTAAAGCGGCTGCGCTGCGCGCGGGCGCGGACGGCGTAAGCACTGGCGCGCTCGGTATCCTGCGCGGAGATCGCCGTCAGCCGCCTGCCGACCGCCGCGTTGTGGACGCGGCTGGAGTGGGCGCGATGGCGAACTGGCGCGCTCCAGGCCTCCAGAGAGGCCGCGTCGTGATGGTTGAGCGCGTCGCTCAACAGCTTCAGTTCGCCGCATTTTTGCAGCGCGAAGGCGAACCAGCTTTTTACTTCGTCATCGAGGCGGGTCTCTGCGCGCAGATCGATCGGGCTATGCAGCAGCGAACATGAGGTGCCGATCCACAGCAAATCTCGCTGCCCCACCAGCGGCTGTAAGCGTTCGAACCAGCGGCTCAGGTCGGCGCGCCATACGTTGCGGCCGTTGATAACGCCAAGCGACAGAAGCCACGCCGCCGGCAACTGCTGGTGTAGCTGCGCGAGGTCGTCGCGGCCGTGCACCAGATCGACATGCAGCCCCTGCACCGGCAGCGCGCGAATAACATCAAGGTTCTGGCCGATGCTGTCGAAATAGGTGGTCAGCAGCAGCTTCACGTTGCCCTGCAGCGCCTGGTAAGCGGGCCTGAACGCTTCGCGCCACGCCTGCGGCAGCTCCAGCGACAGCGCCGGCTCGTCAATCTGCACCCACTCGACGTCGCGTTTTTTCAGCTCGGCCAGCACCTGCTGGTAAACCGGCAGAATATCATTCAGCAGCGACAGGCGGTCGAACGGCTCGCCTTTAACTTTGCCCAGCCAGATATAGGTCACCGGGCCGAGCAGCACCGGCTTCACCTTGTGGCCCAGCGCCAGCGCTTCGTCCACTTCGTCCAGCAGCTGGGTCCAGGCGAGTTTAAATGTCTGGCCTTTTGTGAACTCCGGCACGATGTAGTGATAGTTGGTGTTAAACCATTTGGTCATCTCGGCGGCGGCGGCCGGTTCGCCGGTCGGCGCCCGACCGCGCGCAATGCGAAACAGCGTATCGAGGTCGATGGTCCCGTCTTGATTCTGATGGCGCGCCGGAACGTTGCCCAGCATCAGGCTGGTGGTCAGCACATGATCGTACCAGGCGAAGTCGCCCACTGGCAGCAGATCCACGCCCGCCTCTTTCTGCTGCTGCCAGTGACGGGCGCGCAGTTCGCGTCCGGCGGCCAGCAGCTCTTGCTGAGTCGCCTTGCCCGCCCAGTAGCTCTCCTGCGCCTTTTTCAGTTCGCGACGCAGGCCGACGCGGGGAAAGCCGAGGCTGTGGTTCAGAATGGTCATACGCTGTTCTCCCGATAATTTCTCTTTGGCTTCGTCTGGCAGCCAAAGATGTTTAGCCGTCCAGATGTTTACACCGCTATATTCTGCGGGTAGTGTATGTTCCTCAAGCGCAAATTGTTCAATCTCCATGTGAAGGACGCTCATGATCGAACTTAAGCACCTGCGGACGCTTCAGGCTCTGCGTAATACCGGCTCGCTGGCCGCCGCCGCCGCGCAGCTTCATCAGACGCAATCCGCGTTGTCGCATCAGTTCAGCGATCTCGAGCAGCGGCTGGGATTCCGCCTGTTCGTACGCAAAAGCCAGCCGCTGCGCTTCACGCCGCAGGGCGAAATTCTGTTGCAGCTGGCGGAGCAGGTGCTGCCGCAAATCCAGCAGGCGCTGCAGGCGTGCCACGAGCCTTATCAGGCGACGCTGCGCATCGCCATTGAGTGCCACAGCTGCATTCAGTGGCTGACGCCGGCGCTGGACAACTTTCGTCAGAGCTGGCCGCAGGTGGTGATGGATTTTAAATCGGGCGTGACCTTCGATCCGCAGCCTGCGCTGCAGCAGGGCGAGCTGGACGTAGTGCTGACCTCCGATATCCTGCCGCGCAGCGGCCTGCACTACACGCCGATGTTCGACTTCGAAGTGCGCCTGGTGCTGGCGCCCGATCATCCGCTGGCGCAGGTCGAGCGCATTACCCCCGAGGACCTGGCGCAGGAGGTGTTGATGATCTATCCGGTGCAGCGCCAGCGGCTGGATATCTGGCGGCACTTTCTTCAGCCGGCAGGCGTCAGTCCGGCTCTGAAAAGCGTCGACAACACGCTGCTGCTGATTCAGATGGTGGCGGCGCGCATGGGCATCGCCGCGCTGCCGCACTGGGTAGTAGAGAGCTTTGAAAAGCAGGGATTAATTGTGACGAAAACCCTGGGCGAAGGGCTGTGGAGTCGCCTTTATGCCGCCGTGCGCGACGGCGAGCAGCGTCAGCCGGTGCTGGAAGCCTTTACCCGCTTCGCGCGGCAGCACGCCTGCGAACATCTGCCGTTCGTGCGCGACGCGGCGCTTCCTGGCGCGATTTTGCAACGCTGAGCCGCAAATTCCCCTATAATGCGCAGCCTGTTAAACGACCATGAGAAAATCTCACCATGACCAATAACGATATTTTGCGCAGCGTGCGCTTTATGCTGAATTTAAGCGATGCCAAAGTGGTGGAGATTTTCGCACTGACCGACTGTGAAGTCGCGCTGAGCGACGTGCAGGCCTGGCTGAAAAAAGAGGACGACGCCGCGTTTAAACCGCTGCCGGACGTGCTGATGGGCTATTTTCTCAACGGCCTGATTTTCTTCCGTCGCGGCAAAAGCGAAGAGATGCCAGCGCCCTCGATCGAGCGCCGCATGAACAACAACATTTTTATGAAAAAACTGCGTATCGCCTTCGATCTGAAAACCACCGATATTCCGGCGGTGCTGGAAAAGGCGAACTTTTCGGTTTCTCAGGCGGAAATCGGCGCCATCTTTCGCAAGCCGGATCATAAAAACTACCGCGAATGCGGCGATCAGATTATGCGCAACTTTTTAAAGGGCCTGACCATGACGCTGCGCCCGACGCAGCCGGCGAAAAGCGCGCCGTCGCAGGCCACGAAAACCAGCCCGACCCAGGCAGCGAAATCCGCCCCGTCCAAGACGGCGAAACCTCGCCCGGCCCAGCCGCCGAAAGACAGAAAATAGTAGCGCCGCTTAGCGCGACAGCCATCAGGGCGGCAATCGCCGCCCTGATGATTTATGCGCCTCAGCGACTGCGTATCACCCAGCGCTTATGCACGTATAGCGAGGCGAAAATCACCAGCGCGCCGGCGATAAAACTGGGCCAGTGCGGCTTCTGCTGCCAGATTGCCAGATTTACCAGCAGCCCCGCCGGAACGTGCATATTGTTCATAATGCCCAGCGTGCCCGCATCCACCTGGGTGGCGCCGTAGTTCCACATAAAGTAGCCCAGCCCTGACGCCGCCACGCCCAGCCAGACCAGAATGCCCCACTGCAGCGAGGTGGTCGGCAGTTTCGCCGGGTTGCCCCACAGGCACCAGGCGATAATCGCAATCAGCACCGCGCCGAGATAAAACCAGGAAAAGGCGGTGTGCTGCGGCATCGGCCGGGTTTCCTGCAGCCGTTTATAGCCCACCATACCCACGGCAAAGCAGATATTCGCCAGCTGTACCAGCAGCAGGCCGAACCAGAAATGATCGCTAACCTTGTCGTAGCGAATAATCGCCGCGCCCGCCACCGCCAGCAGCGCGCTGAAGGCGTAGCCGATGCGCAGCGGACGCTTGCTGATCACATCATAAATCAGGGTGACGTAGAGCGGCGTCATGACGGTGAATAGCAGGAACTCCGAGACGCTGAGGTAGAGATAGGCTTCGAAGCTAATCAGGTACATGATGCCGAGCTGCAGCATCCCTACCAGCATATAGAGCAGCAGCGTCGATGGACGATAGCCGCGCCAGCGTAGAAAAGGCAAAAACACCAGCGCCGCCAGCGCCAGACGCATCAAAACGGAGAACCAGGAATCCACCTGCCCCGCCAGATATTCTCCAATCAGGCTGAAGGAAAACGCCCAAAGAATAGTGGTAACGATCAGTAACAGCACAGCTTCGATCCTGCAAAAAAAGAGAGGCGGCTAGTTTAATCAATGTGCTGCGGCGACGCGGCGCTTTCTGGTTGACAAGCGCTCACTAAATCATCGCTCAGTTCGGGCCTGGATGAATATTTTATAAGCGATGCGCGAATAACACCACTTTGTGAAATTAACCTGCCGTTATTGTCATAAAAGTGTAACAAATGTGTCAACTATCACAGCTGCCATGCGCGAAAAGCGCCAGAATAGACGCGAAAAGGAACATCGCGGCGACCTCTGGAACGCACCGCGCATTTCCATTACAACGACAATACGCCTGGGAGGGCAGCTATGCTGAGCATCTTTAAACCCGCACCGCATCGACCGCAGGTGGCGGAAGATCAGGTTGATCCTTTATATCGCCGCCTGCGCTGGCAGATCTTCTTCGGTATCTTCTTTGGCTACGCCGCCTACTATCTGGTACGCAAAAACTTCGCGCTGGCGATGCCCTATCTGGTCGAGCAGGGCTTTTCGCGCGGCGACCTCGGCTTTGCGCTTTCCGGCATCTCGATTGCGTACGGCTTCTCAAAATTTATTATGGGTTCGGTCTCAGATCGCTCGAATCCGCGCGTGTTTCTGCCTGCCGGACTGATCCTCGCCGCCGCGGTAATGCTGTTTATGGGCTTCGTGCCCTGGGCAACCTCCAGCATTATGGTGATGTTCGCGCTGCTGTTTGCCTGCGGCTGGTTTCAGGGCATGGGCTGGCCGCCCTGCGGGCGCACCATGGTGCACTGGTGGTCGCAGAAAGAGCGCGGCGGCATCGTGTCGGTGTGGAACTGCGCGCATAACGTCGGCGGCGGCCTGCCGCCGCTGCTGTTCCTGCTCGGCATGGCCTGGTTCAACGACTGGAAAGCGGCGCTCTATATGCCCGCTTTCGCCGCCATCGCCGTGGCGCTGATCGCCTTCGCGCTGATGCGCGATACGCCGCAGTCCTGCGGATTGCCGCCTATTGAGGCGTACAAGCACGACTATCCGCCGGACTACAGCGCCACGCACGAAGAGGAGCTGACGGCGAAGCAGATCTTCACCCAGTATGTGCTGCCCAACAAGCTGCTGTGGTATATCGCGCTGGCGAACGTTTTCGTCTACCTGCTGCGCTACGGCATTCTCGACTGGTCGCCCACCTACCTGAAAGAGGTGAAGCACTTCACGCTGGATAAATCTTCCTGGGCCTACTTCCTGTACGAATACGCCGGCATTCCCGGCACGCTGCTGTGCGGCTGGATGTCGGACAAGGTGTTTAAGGGGAATCGCGGCGCGACCGGCGTCTTCTTTATGACGCTGGTGACCATCGCCACGGTAGTCTACTGGTTTAACCCGGCGGGCAATCCCGGCGTGGATATGGCCTGCATGATTATCATCGGCTTTCTGATTTACGGTCCGGTGATGCTGATCGGCCTGCATGCGCTGGAGCTGGCGCCGAAAAAAGCGGCGGGCACCGCCGCAGGCTTTACCGGCCTGTTCGGCTATCTTGGCGGTTCGGTCGCAGCCAGCGCTATCGTCGGCTATACCGTCGATTTCTTCGGCTGGAACGGCGGTTTTCTGGTAATGGTGGTAGGCTGCGTGCTGGCGGTGATCCTGCTGCTGTTGACCATGATTAACGAACGCAAGCACAAGCAGCAGCTGGCGTCATAAAGAAAGAGGCCGGCATCGCGCCGGCCTCTTGCGTCAGGATAAAAACAGCGTGCGCAGCGTATGCGGCACGGCATCATCCGCATTGCTGCCGATCACTTCCAGATCCGGCAGCGTATCCTTTAACCGCTGGTGGGCGTTGCGCATAATGCAGCCCTTGCCCGCCATGCTCAGCATCTCTACGTCGTTCATGCCGTCGCCGAAGGCGATGCACGCCTTGAGCGAGTGCCCCAGCTGTTTAGCCACCGCTTCCAGCGCATGCCCCTTCGACACCCCGCCCGCCATCACCTCCAGACAGGTCGGCAGCGAAAAGCTGACGTTCACGCGATCGCCCCATCGCGCCTGCAGCGCCAGTTCGAGCGGGATCAGCGCCTCGGGATCGTCGCTGGTGAAAAAGACCTTGCTGATATTGTCGCCCGGCAGCATGCCTGGCTCATACACCTGATATGTGAATACCGACTCGCGGAAATAGTCCTGCTCCGCCGGATGGGTGCGGCTCATAAACCATTCGTCGTCGCGATAGACATGCGTCAGTATGGCGGGATTAGCGTAGTGCAGCCCGTAAAGCTCCAGCGCAATATCTTCGTCGAGGTTATGGCTGAACACCAGCTCGCCCTCGGCGTTGTGCACGCGCGCGCCGTTAGAGGTGATCATATAAGCGGGAATGCCCAGCTTGTCGCGCATCTGCCCCACGTCGATATAATGACGGCCGGTGGCGAAAACAAAGTGGATATCGCGCGCCACCAGCTGTTGCAGAATATCGTGGGCGTAGGGCGTTAGCCGATGTTCAGGAGAGAGCAGCGTGCCATCCAGATCGGATGCGACGATTTGAAACATGAAAACCTCAGGTATTGTTATAGGCCGTAGCCGGTAAGATAATTTTTCGAATCAGGGATGCGCCTCGAAGAAATCGACCAGCGCATTCAGCGCTTCGGCGCGCATGCCATCTTTTTCAAACAGAATTTCGTGGCGCGCCTCTTTGATGACGCGCGTCTCGCAAGGATGGCCCGCCTGCGCCATCGCCGCGCAAAAAAGATCCTGCGAACGGTTGTCCACCACGCGATCCTCGCCCGCCTGCAGCAGCAAAAGCGGCGTGGTAATGGTGCTGGCCAGGCTCAGGATATTGCGCCCGGCGTGAATGCCTTCGCGCACCCAGTGATAGGTCGGTCCGCCGACGCGGATAGCGGGATCGTCAGCGTAAAAACGCAGGCTGCGGCGATAGCGCTCCGCGCTGTGCGTCAGGCGATTGATGCCGAACGGATGCGCGCGCCAGCGTCCGGTGCCGAGCGCATAGCCATCGCGTATCGCCGGGCGCTTCTCCGCCCAGTCGAGGATACGGTTCGCCAGGAAAGAGGGCATCGGCAGCGCGATGCCGAACATCGGCGCCACCAGCGTCACGGCATGAAACGCCTGCGGCTGGCGCGCCAGAAACAGCGTCAGGATGGCGCCGCCCATCGAATGCGCCAGCGCGTAGCGGTGCTGGTAGTGCCCGCCGACAATCTCTTTCAGATAGAGCGTCTCTAAGTCGTCGACGTAGTGCGTGAACTCTACTACATGACCGCGATGGGTATCCTGCAGCAGCCGATCGGATCGCCCCTGCCCGCGATGGTCGAGGATCACCACGTCAAAGCCGCAGTGAAACAGGTCGTACGCCAGTTCGGGGTATTTGACGTAGCTTTCGATGCGCCCAGGCACGATAAGAATCACGCGCTTATGGTGCGGCGCGGTGAAGCGCACATAGCGCAGCGTGACGTTTTCCACGCCGACGAATTCACGCTCTTCGCGCCGGTGCCAGAAGTCGAGCAGCGGACCGTGCGCAAAGGCGGCAAAGGCTTTTTCCCGGTTGAGCCAGCTCGCTTTATGTCGTTCCATCAATCCCCCTGCAGACGCGCGACAGGCCTGTCGCGAGCCGCGCATGCGGCCCGTAGCGTCACGCTTGTTTCTGGCGTATTGTGTCATATTTCCGCCCAGACAGGGAGCGCAACCCATGACCACTGAATGGTGGCTGACTTACCTTCTCACCACCACTATCCTCAGCCTGTCGCCCGGTTCCGGCGCGATTAATACCATGAGCACCGGCATCAGCCACGGCTATCGCGGCGCAGCGGCCTCGATCAGCGGCCTGCAGCTTGGCCTGGCGATCCATATCGTGCTGGTGGGGATCGGGCTGGGCGCGCTCTTTTCCCAGTCGCTGCTGGCGTTTGAAGTGTTGAAATGGGCGGGCGCGGCCTATCTGGTGTGGCTCGGCATTCAGCAGTGGCGCTCTGCGGGCGCCATCGATCTCGATGCGGTGGCCAAAGCAACGCCGCGCCGCCGCCTGTTCAAGCGCGCGGTGCTGGTGAACCTGACCAACCCGAAAAGCATCGTGTTTCTCGCCGCGCTGTTTCCGCAGTTTATCCTGCCGCACCAGCCGCAGGCGATGCAGTACCTGGTGCTCGGCGCCACCACTATTGTGGTCGATATTATCGTGATGATCGGCTACGCCACGCTGGCGACGCGCATTGCGGCCTGGATTAAGGGGCCAAAGCAGATGAAGCTGCTGAACCGGATCTTTGGCGGATTGTTTATGGCGGTAGGCGCGCTACTGGCCAGCGCCAGAAGAATCGCTTAAGGCAGTAAGCGCCGATGCTTGAGGCCGTCGGCGGCGCAGCCAGATTGCGGGCGGACAGTGCGCTCTAACGAAAAAGAATAAGCGCACCGATGCTTAAGGCCGTCGGTGTCGCAGCCAGTTCGGTGCCGGCCAGCGCGCAGTCACCGGAGCGTACTACAGTACGTGAGGATGACGAGCACTGCCCAACCGCAAGCTGGCAAGTAAGCCAGGCCTAACGAGTAAGGATGAGGTGGATGCCGAAACCGGCGAATAAAACTCCCGCCACGCCATCGACCCACTTCGCCGCGCGCTGATACTTATCGCGTATCCACGGCAGCGCGAAAATCGCCGCCACCAGCGTAAACCAGGCAAAGGTCTCGCCAACGATCAGCAGAAACAAGCCCCAACGCTCCAGCGCGCCGACGTCGTTGCCGACGAACAGCGAGAAGACGCTGCCGAAATAGATAATCGCTTTCGGGTTAGAGAGATTGGTAAGAAAACCTTTAAGAAAGCTTCTGCCCTTTTTCGGCAGTTCTACCACCGGCGCATCCTGTACCGGCTGCTTATGGCGCTGACGCGCCGAGCTGAGCAGCTGCCAGCCCATCCACAGCAGATAGAGACCGCCGCCGACCATAATGATCTGATGCAGCCACGCCATCTTCTCCAGAATCAGGTGCAGCCCCATCAGCGCGACGCCCGCCCAGATAACGATCCCCAGCGTAATGCCGAGCACGCCCATCATCGCCTCTTTGCGCGAGCGGCTGGCGGCGGTTTGCGAAACAAAAAAGAAGTCCGGGCCGGGACTCATCAACGCGACCAGATGCACCAGCGCGACCGTGGCAAATAACATCAGCATAGGTAGTGTCCTTTACTCTTCATCATCAAGATGCTCTTTGATCATCACCAGGAAGGGTTTGCCAAAGCGCTCCAGTTTGCGGTGGCCGACGCCGTTGACGCTCAGCATCTCCGACGCCGTTACCGGCATCTGCTCCGCCATCTCAATCAGCGTGGCGTCGTTAAACACCACGTAAGGCGGGATATTCTCTTCGTCGGCAATCGCTTTACGCAGCTTGCGCAGCTTGGCGAACAGCTTGCGATCGTAATTGCCGCCGTAAATTTTCGGCGAGCTGCTGCTTTTCGGCTTCGCCGCATTAAGGCGCGGCACCGCCAGCATCAGCGGCACTTCGCCGCGCAGCACCGGACGCGCCGCTTCCGTCAGCTGCAGCGCGGAGTGCATGGCGATATTCTGCGTCACCAGCCCAAGGTGGATAAGCTGACGCAGCACGCTGACCCAGTGCTCGTGGCTCTGCTCGCGGCCGATGCCGTAAACCGGCAGTTTGTCATGGCCCTGGTCGCGGATGCGCTGGTTGTTGGCACCGCGCAACACCTCGACCACATAGCCCATGCCGAAACGCTGCCCGACGCGATAGATGCAGGAGAGCGCTTTCTGCGCTTCCACCAGGCCATCATAACGCTTGGGCGGATCGAGACAGATGTCGCAGTTGTCGCACGGCTGCTGACGTCCTTCGCCGAAATAGTTCAGCAGCACCAGACGTCGGCAGGTTTGCGCTTCGGCGAAGGCACCCATGGCGTTGAGCTTATGGCGTTCAATATCCTGCAGCGGGCCGGGCGCTTTCTCTTCCAGACATTTGCGCAGCCACGCCATATCCGCCGGGTCGTAGAGCATCATCGCTTCGGCCGGCAGCCCGTCGCGTCCGGCGCGCCCGGTTTCCTGATAATAGGATTCGATATTGCGCGGTATGTCGAAGTGCACCACGAAGCGCACGTTAGGCTTGTTGATGCCCATGCCGAACGCCACCGTCGCGACCACGATCTGCAGATCGTCGCGCTGAAACGCCTCCTGCACCCGGGCACGCTGCGCGCTGTCGATACCGGCGTGATAGGCGCCGACGCTCAGCCCGCGGCTCTGCAGACGCGCGGCGGTGTCTTCCACCTTGGCGCGGCTGTTGCAGTAGATAATGCCGCTTTTGCCGCGCTGATCCTGAACGTAGCGCAGCAGCTGCTCGGTGGGCTTGAACTTCTCCACCAGCGTATAGCGAATATTAGGACGGTCGAAGCTGCTGATCTGAATCAGCGGGTCCTGCATATCCAGCAGGTGAACGATATCGTTGCGCGTGGTTTCGTCGGCGGTGGCGGTCAGCGCCATTACCGGCAGCTGCGGGAACCGCTGACGCAGCTGGCCCAGCGCGCCATATTCGGGACGGAAGTCGTGGCCCCACTGCGAGATACAGTGCGCTTCGTCGACCGCCAGCATCGCAGGCTGCCAGTGCGCCAGGCTCTCAAGGAAGTTATCCATCATCAGACGTTCAGGCGCGATATAGAGCAGCCTGACGCGGCCGGTGCGGCAATCCGCCATCACCTGCTGCTGCTGCTCGCGCGTCATGGTGGAGTTGAGGCACGCCGCCGCGACGCCGTTCGCCAGCAGCTGATCCACCTGATCTTTCATCAGCGAAATCAGCGGCGATACCACCAGCGTCAGGCCTTCCTGCACCAGCGCGGGGATCTGATAACAGAGCGATTTGCCGCCGCCGGTGGGCATAACGACCAGACAATCCCGTCCGCTCAGCGCCGCATTGATGATGGTTTGCTGACCGGGACGAAAATGCTGATAGCCGAAGGTATCCTGCAATACCTGCTGCGCCAGCGCTTCCTGATTATGTACTACCGAGATTGCCACTGTATTCCTGTTGTTTTCCGGAGAGTCAGAACAGATCGTTCAGCATGACGCCGACGCCAAGACGCGTCTGACGATGGTTATAGTCGATAAGCGACTCGCCATAACCGCTAAACACCTGGGTATAGAAACGAACGTGTTCGCTGATCGGATAGCTCCAGCCCAGCGTCGCGCCGCCAAAGCCGGTATTCCAGTTGTAGTTGCCTTCCACGCTGAAGATATTCTCGCCGGCGACATAACCCAGCTTCAGACGGTAATAGCCCATATATTTGGTGATATCCGGGTTATCGTCTTCGCTGTCCGGTATGCGGTACCAGGGTTTGACTTCGGCGAGGAAGTTGCCGTTCTGCGCCATCAGGCGCGCATAGACGCGGTTCCAGCTGCGCGAAGTCGGGTCGCTGCGGCCGTTGGACTGGTGGTTAAAGCCCACTTCCACATCGCGCAGCGTCCAGCCGGCGAAGTCGTAATCCGTGGCCCAGCCAAGGAAAATCTGCGGCTCGTAGTTGGTCTCGCGAAACGGCGACGACTCGCCGCGGTTCGACAGCTGCCACCAGGAACGCTGCGTATAGGAGGCGGCCAGCACGGAGTTGTCACCCAGAATACCGCGCCACAGCGGAAATGCCAGACTGAGCTGAAATTTCACTTCATCTTTGCGCGCGTTGTCCGCCCAGTTATAGGAGGAGATCGCCTCTTTATTGATGTCGCTGGTGTAGGTATAGAGCAGATAGTTGCTCTCATACGGATAGAGCACAAACGGATTGTCGTGCTTCTCCAGCAGGTTGGCGATAATGCTGCCGCGCACCTGAGGCGTATCGTGGACCTCTTTAACGGTGGCTTCCTCTGCCTGCGCGAGCGCAGGGAGTAACAGGGCGGCTGCTAACAAGGCGCGATGCTTGCGCATAACTTTCTCCGATGAAGGCTGCGTGTCAAATGAATGGGGAGTCATAAAAAGGAGGCCATTCTACACGCAAAAGGCGGTGAAGATGAGCGCTGATTTCCGAAACTGGAAACCCTCTCGCGCGCGGCTTAGAATACACAACTCGTTAACATTTTGCGCCGTTAAAAGGCGTATTCGCAGGATTGCCGCTATGTCATCACTGCTGCTGTCTCAGCAGGAAGCCCGTCAGATGGTGGGCGAAATTTTTGTTTACCATATGCCCTTCAATCAGGCGCTCGGCCTGGAGCTGGATCGGCTGGAGAGCGACTATGCCGAAATCAGCTTCGCCAGCAAAACTATGCTGGTCGGCAACGCGGCGCAGCAGATCCTGCACGGCGGCGTTATCGCCTCGGTGCTGGACGTCGCCGCCGGAATGGTCTGCGTCAGCAACGCCCTGACGCGCGCGGAGAGCATTAGCGAGGAGGAGCTGCGTCAGCGCCTGTCGCGCATGGGCACCATTGATATGCGCGTCGATTATCTGCGGCCCGGCCGCGGCGAGCGCTTTACCGCCACCAGCAGCCTGCTGCGCGCCGGAAACAAGGTGGCGGTGGCGCGCGTCGAGCTGCATAACCAGCAGGGCGACTATATTGCCACGGCGACGGCGACCTATTTGATTGGTTAATCGCGAACGCCGTGCGAAAATCGACTTTTTCCGGACGCTTTCTCTCTATGGATACGCAACAAACTCGCCAGGGCATTGGCTTCGCGCTCGGCGCCTACTTTATCTGGGGCATCGCCCCAGCCTATTTCAAGCTGGTTAAAACCGTTCCGCCGACGGAGATCATGACGCACCGCGTTATCTGGTCGGCGCTTTTTATGCTGGTGCTGATTAGCCTGAGCCGCAGCTGGTCACAGGTGCGCAGCGTGCTGGCGCAGCCGAAGAAGGTGCTGCTGCTGGCGCTGACCGCCGTGACGATCGGCGGCAACTGGCTGCTGTTTATCTGGGCGGTGAATAACCAGCATATGCTCGAAGCGAGCCTCGGCTACTTTATTAACCCACTGATTAACGTGGTGCTCGGCATGCTGTTTCTGCGCGAGCGCTTTCGACGGCTGCAGTGGCTGGCGGTGCTGCTGGCGGCCATCGGCGTGCTGGTGCAGCTGTGGCAGTTCGGCTCGGTGCCGCTGATCGCGCTCGGCCTGGCGCTGAGCTTCGCCTTTTACGGACTGGTGCGCAAAAAGATTCAGGTCGATGCGCAGAGCGGCATGCTGATTGAGACGCTGTGGCTGTTTCCGCTGGCGGCGATCTATCTCTTTGGCGTGGCTGACACGCCGACCAGTCATCTGAGCGCTAACCCGCTGAGCCTGAACCTGAAGCTGGCGGCGGCGGGCATCGTGACGACAATTCCGCTGATGCTGTTTGCCGCCGCCTGCACGCGGCTGCGCCTCTCTACCGTCGGCTTTTTCCAGTATCTCGGCCCGACGCTGATGTTCCTGCTGGCGGTGCTGTTTTACGGCGAGACTATTACGCCCGACAAGATGGTGACGTTCGCCTTTATCTGGGTGGCGCTGGCGCTGTTTATTTTTGATGCGGTGGTGGCGACGCTGCGTAGCCGACGCGCGATAAAGCGGACTGCTTAGTCTGTTAGTTTGGTGCCTGCGCGCATGGCCTGGCCCGATCGCAAAGTCCATGGCATCCCTGCTCGCTCGGCCCGCGCGTATACGCACCTCATCCCTGAGGTGCGTCCGTGTCCGGGCCAACGCTTTGCGTTGTTCAAAAACGCTCCCGGCGTTTTTGTCCTTGTCGCGGGACGCTTTGCTCTTCGGGCCAGGCCATTCGCTAGTTAACGTCTCTGCGGCCTGTAAGATTAGGCCGTGCGGTTTGAGACGTTACAGCCAGTTTTTGCGTTTGAAATAGAGATAAGGCGCCAGGCCGGCTAGGATCATCAAACCAATCGCCGCCGGATAACCAAAGCTCCACTTCAGCTCCGGCATAAACTCGAAGTTCATCCCATAGCTGGAGGCCACCAGCGTTGGCGGCAGAAACACCACCGACACCACCGAGAAGATCTTGATAATGCGGTTCTGCTCGATGTTGATAAAGCCCATCGCCGCCTGCATCAGGAAGTTCACCTTCTGAAACAGCGATTCGTTATGCGGCAGCAACGACTCGATATCGCGCAGGATCTCGCGCGCCTGCTCCAGCTGGTTGTTCGGCAGCCGCGCCTTGCGCACCAGGAAATTGAGCGCGCGCTGGGTATCCATCAAGCAGAGCCGCACCTTCCAGCCGATATCTTCCAGCTCGGCGAGACGCGACAGCGCCTGGTCATACTCTTCGCCCTGCTGCCCTTCCATAATCACGCGGCTGAGCTTCTCCAGCGCGCTATAGATATTCTCGATCTCATCCGCCAGCTGTTCGATTTTGGTTTCGAACAGATCCAGCAGCAGCTCAAAGGCGTTGCCGTCGATCAGCGTTTGATTGCGGGCGCGCATGCGGTAAAGGCGAAATGCGGGCAGCTCGCGTTCGCGCAGAGTATAAAGCCGCCCTTCGCGAATGGTGAAAGCCACGGTAGAGTTGCCGGCGTGATCTTCTGCATCTTCATAAAAGAAGAAAGAGTGAATATGCAGACCGTCTTCATCTTCGAAAAAACGCGCCGAGGCTTCGATATCCTCCAGCTCGGGACGCGTCGCCAGGCTTTGCCCCAGCTCGCTCTGCACGCGGTCGCGCTCGCCCTCTTCCGGCTCGATCAGATCGACCCACACCGAGGTGGTCAGTTTGTCGTTTTCGTCTTCCAGCTCCAGACGCGTCAGGCGGCTGCGATCCAGTTTAAATGCGCTCAGCATAGCAATACTCCCCATTGCAGACTAAATGGGACAAGGCCGTTGGCCGATCGGCCACGGCAACGCCTGAACACGGAAACGCTCGTTCAAAAGGTGAATCAGTGCTGACTCGTGCGACGGGATAAAAAAGGGAGGTCGCTGATAACCGCTAAGGCTACCCGCTAAAAGAGGAAGCCTTAGATGTTATTCCTGGTAACCAGGTGACTGAGCCAGCATCGACTGGGCGTATCCAAGGCGTTGTCCTCTCTTGATAATAGTGCGCGCATGTTACGCTGAGACGAAAAAGTCGTCAACCGATGACTAAGCGGTTTCCAGCTTCGCATAGGCGGCCACCAGCCACTTGATGCCCTGGCCCTGAAACGCCACCTGCACGCGGCTGTGCTCGCCGCTGCCTTCCAGGTTGATGATGGTGCCTTCGCCGAATTTCGCATGCTTCACGCGCTGGCCCAGCGAAAAACCGCTGTCGCTTTTCGAGATCGGCGCGCCCATGCGCTGATGGCTGACCGGCCGGCTGACGCTGGCGCGCAGGCGCACCTCTTCGATGCACTCCTCCGGCAGCTCGCCGATAAAGCGCGACGGGCGGTGATAAACCTCTTTGCCGTAGAGCCGCCGCGACTCGGCGTAGGTCAGCGTCAGCTTCAGCATGGCGCGCGTCACGCCGACATAGGCAAGACGCCGCTCCTCTTCCAGACGGCCGCCTTCATCAATCGACATCTGGCTTGGGAACATCCCCTCTTCCATGCCGACGATAAAGACCTGGCTAAACTCCAGACCCTTCGCCGAGTGCAGCGTCATCAGCTGCACCGCATCCTGCCACTTATCGGCCTGGCCTTCGCCCGCTTCCAGCGCGGCATGCGACAGGAACGCCTGCAGCGGCATCAGATCTTCATCTTCGTCCTGGTAGCTGAACTGGCGCGTCGCCGTCACCAGTTCCTCAAGGTTTTCGATACGCGCCTGGCCCTTTTCGCCTTTCTCCTGCTCATACATCACCCACAGGCCGGAATCTTTGATGACGCGGTCGGTCTGCACATGCAGCGGCATCTCGGCAGTTTCGCTCGCCAGCGAATCGACCAGCTCGCAGAAGCGCTGGAGCGCAGAGGCCGCGCGCCCCGCCAGCGCTTTGGTTTGCAGCAGTTCGCGCGTCGCCTGCCACAGCGTCATCTGGCGTTCGCGGGCGGTCTGACGCACCACGTCGAGCGTACGATCGCCCACGCCGCGCGTCGGCGTATTCACCACGCGCTCAAAGGCGGCATCGTCGTTGCGGTTGGCGATCAGGCGCAGATAGGCGAGCGCGTCTTTAATCTCCTGACGTTCGAAGAAGCGCATGCCGCCGTAAATGCGATAGGGCATGCTGCTCTGCAGCAGCGCCTCTTCCAGCACGCGCGACTGGGCGTTGCTGCGGTAGAGAATGGCGCAATCCTGCAGGGCGTTGCCGTTCTCCTGCCAGGTTTTGATGCGGTTGACCACAAAGCGCGCTTCGTCGAGTTCGTTAAAGGCGCAATAGATCGAAATCGGATCGCCATCGCTGCCGTCGGTCCACAGCTCTTTGCCGAGACGACCGTTGTTGTTGGCGATCAGGGCGTTGGCCGACTTCAGGATATTGTTAGTAGAGCGGTAGTTCTGCTCAAGGCGAATAGTTTCCGCCGCCGGGAAATCCTGCAGGAAGCGCTGAATGTTCTCGACCTGCGCGCCGCGCCAGCCGTAGATCGACTGATCGTCGTCGCCGACGATGATTACCCGGCCGCTGTCGCCCGCCAGCATGCGGATCCAGGCGTACTGGATGTTGTTGGTGTCCTGAAACTCATCCACCAGAATATTGCTGAAGCGTTCGCGATAGTGGTTGAGAATATGCGGCTTGTGCAGCCACAGCTCATGGGCGCGCAGCAGCAGCTCGGCGAAATCGACCAGTCCGGCGCGGTCGCACGCTTCCTGATACGCCTGATAGATGCGCAGCCAGGTCTGCTCCACCGGATTGCCGTAGCTTTCGATATGTTTCGGGCGCAGCCCTTCATCTTTTTTGCCGTTGATGTACCACATGCCCTGACGCGCAGGCCACTGCTTCTCATCCAGGTTCATCGCCTTGATCAGGCGCTTCAGCAGGCGCAGCTGATCTTCGCTATCGAGGATCTGGAAATCCTGCGGCAGGCCAGCGTCAAGATGGTGCGCGCGCAGCAGGCGATGGGCGAGGCCGTGGAAGGTGCCGATCCACATGCCGCCCTGGCTGGTGCCGATTAGCTGCTCGATACGGTGACGCATTTCCGCCGCTGCTTTGTTGGTAAAGGTCACCGCCATAATTGAATAGGGCGAGCAGTTCTCTACCGAGAGCAGCCAGGCGATGCGGTGCACCAGGACGCGCGTTTTTCCGCTGCCTGCGCCTGCCAGCACCAGCAGGTTGCCGCGCGGCGCCGCCACGGCTTCGCGCTGTTTGTCATTCAAACCGTTGAGCAGATCAGAAACGTCCATAGGCACCGTTCACTAAAGAAAACAAAAAGCGAACCCTGAATCATTCGGCTTGCAGCAAGAGGCATGATTCAGGGCACGACTGGATAAATCTACAGCCATTATAACAGTGAGGTCAGGGATGCCAATCGCGAAATTTCTACGTGCGGCACCAGCCGCGCATCGGCCACCTGCATCAGGTTGCCGCCGCGTAGGTTAATCCAGCACGCCTGCAGGCCGCAGCGCAGCGCGCCGGCCACGTCGGTGGTCAGGTCGTCGCCCACGTGCAGAATGTGCTCCGGCGCGATGCCGAGCCGCTGTGCGGCGAGATGATACATATCCTGATAAGGCTTCGCGCGGCCATCCGGTCCGGCGCGCAGCGCGAACTGGAAATAGTCGGCGATGCCGAGCTGTTCCGGGCGGGCGTTACCGTTGGTGATCGCCACCAGCGGCACTTTTTCGCCCAGCGCCTTCAGCGTCTGATGCGTCTCTTCCGGCATCTCGACCTGACTGCGCCAGTGGTGAAAGACGCCCATGATTTCATCAGCGCCCGCCGTCGCTTCCTGCAAGGAGAGACCGGCGTTCAGCAGCGCCAGCTCGACCGAGCGTCGACGCCATTCCGATACGTCGTGATAAATATCGGGCTCGCGCGCCAGCAGTTCGTCGCGCAGCCGTTGATAATCGAGCGGCGTAAATTCGCGCAGCGACGGATGATAGGCCTGCAGCGCCGCATGCGATTCGGCGGTGGTTTTGCGGATCACCGGATAGTTGTCGTAAAGCGTATCGTCGAGATCGAAAGTCATCGCCTTCACGGCGCGTAGCGGACGGTAAAACTTCATTCGTTCTTTCCTCGTTTGGCGCGGGGATGCGCAGCGTCATACACCGTCGCCAGATGCTGGAAGTCGAGATGGGTATAGATCTGGGTGGTGGAGAGATTGGCGTGGCCCAGCAGCTCCTGCACCGCGCGCAGATCGCCGCTCGACTCCAGCAGATGCGTGGCGAACGAGTGGCGCAGCTTGTGCGGATGAATATGGCTGGCGACGCCCTGCTTCACGCCCCATTCGGCGAAGCGCTTTTGCACGTTGCGCGCCGAAATGCGGCGTCCCCGGCTGGAGAGAAACAGCGCGTCATCCTCGCTGCCAAAGGCGGCGCGCAGCGGCAGCCACTGTTCCAGCCAGGTGACGGCGGTGCGTCCGATCGGCACGCGGCGCTCTTTGCTGCCTTTGCCTACTACCCAGACATCGCCCGCATCGAGATCGACGTGGCGGCAGTCCATATTCACCAGCTCCGACAGGCGCAGTCCGCCGCCGTACATCACCTCCAGCATCGCGCGGTCGCGCACCGCCAGCGGATCGTTAAGGTCGATCTCCAGCAGCTGATTCACTTCGTCGACGTCGATGTTCTTCGGCAGATGGCGCGCGTTGCGCGGCGTGGTGATCCCTTTGGCGGGATTGGCGGAGAGTTTGCCCTGGCTGACCTGCCAGTCGAGAAAGCTGCGCAGCGCCGACAGACGCAGCGCGAGGCTGCTGGCGCCTAATCCGGCGCGACGGCTGCGCGACGCCATGCTGCGCACCTGCGCCGGCTCCAGCTGCGCCCAGCTCTCCAGCTTCATCTCTTCGGCCATTTCGCTCAGCGTCGCCAGCTGGCGCGCGTAGTTTTCCTGCGTCAGCGGGCTGAGCTGACGCTCCACCCGGAGGTAGCGCAGGAATTCGTCGACGGCGGCCTGCAGCGCGCTCATGCGCGTTCCACCCAGCGCGACAGCAGCTCCGGCATCATCTGCGCCAGATGCTGCAACAGCAGCGTGCCCATGCCGGCCTGATAGTGCTGGCTGTCGCGGCTACTGAAGATCAGCACGCCCAGCTCGCCGCGCTCGCCCATCAGCGACATCGCCACCGAACCGATCGCTTTAGCCTGCGGCAGCAGCAGCAGCAGTTCGGGGCCGTTCAGGCTGCCAAGAAAATGGTGCTGCTGGCCGAAGCGCTGGATACGCAGCGGCTCGAACGCCTGCCGCGACAGGCTAAGCTGCACGAATTCCGAGGGCGCGCCCAGCCGCCATTTGTCGGCGAAAAGGCGCAGATTGGCGCCTGCCAGCCCGAGATCGCGCGCCCAGCGGTGCAGGCGGTTCAGCATCTCCTGCAGCGAATCGGCCGACGCCAGATGGCCCTGCAGCGCCAGCAGCCGATCGAACAGCTCATGGTTGGCGCTGGCCTGCTCCATCAGCAGGGTGATCTCCTCTTCCAGCCGCTGGATATGGTTGCGCTGACGCGCCATATGCCACTCCACCAGCGACACGCTGCCGCGCACCGGATGCGGCACCGCCATTTGTTCGACCTGGCGGGCGTTGCGGATAAAGAAATCAGGATTTTGCTGCAGATAATCGTTAACGGCCTGATCGTCCAGCAGGATCGTATTGTCAGCCTGCTCTTCGATATTTTTCATAGATGAATAAACCCATCGTAAACGTGTGTGGCGGGTCCGGTCATAAACAGCGGCTGACCAGCTCCTTTCCAGGCGATATGCAGCGTGCCGCCCGGCAGATCGACGCGCACCTTCGGCGCCAGAATGCCCTGCTGAACGCCGCAGGCTACCGCGGCGCACGCGCCGCTGCCGCACGCCTGGGTTTCGCCCGCTCCGCGCTCGTAGACGCGCAGGCGAATATGCTCCGCCGACACCACTTCCATAAAGCCGACGTTGACGCGTTCGGGAAAGCGCTCGTGGCTTTCCAGCGCCGGGCCGACGGTCTCGACCGCGGCGGTCTGCACGCTGTCGACCTGGATCACGCAGTGCGGATTGCCCATCGACACCGCGCCGAACATGACGGTCTGTTCAGCGACGCGCAGCAAATAGAGATTTTCCGCTTTATTGGCGCGGAACGGCACCTGCTGCGGTTCGAAATTGGGCTCGCCCATATTGACGCGCACCAGTTCGTCCGGCGTCACGCTCAATACCATGCGTCCGGTTTGCGTGCTGACGCGGATTTCGCTTTTGTTGGTCAGCCCTTTCAGCCTGACGAAGCGGGCGAAGCAGCGCGCGCCGTTGCCGCACTGCGCCACTTCGCTGCCGTCGGCATTGAAGATACGATAGTGGAAATCGAGATCGGGATCGTAAGGCGGCTCGACGATCAGCAGCTGATCGAAACCGATCCCCAGATGGCGATCCGCCAGCCGGCGAATCAGCTCCGGCGAGAAAAAGACGTTTTGCGTCACGGCATCCACAACCATGAAATCGTTGCCGAGTCCGTGCATTTTGGAGAACTGCATTTTTTGCTCCGCCGGGTGCGCCATTACAATTATTCTGCTGACATGCTGGCGTTGCCGCCGCTCACCAGTCCGTGCGTGTCTGCCTGAGCCGCACGCTGTTGCTGCTGCTTTTTCTGCTGCTCAGCTTGCTGTGGAGATTGCGTTTTTGGCTGGTCGGCGGGCGGGAAGTAAAGCGGTCCTTTTAGTCCACAGCCTGCCAGGCTCGTCAGCGCCAGCGCCATTGCCAACAGGCTTTTTACTCTCTTCATCTCTTCTGCTCTTTTGTCCTTAACCTGGTTGCTTATCATCGCAGTTGAAGATGGAAAAGCAACAGGAAATCCCCGCAATTCGCGTGCGCGCGGTGACGTTCTAAGGAAAGAGCCGCGCGGCGTCAGTGTACCTGGTAGCGCGGCTGATAGTCGCCGTTGTCGTTATCCGGCTGCGTGGCGCAAAGCTGGGCCAGCGTCTGGCTGCGGAACGGGATCACCTGGAAGCGGTCGCCGGTATTCACGATCTGGTAGAACTGCGGCAGGTTGAAGTTGATAAAGCTGGAGCCGTAGGTAAAACGATCGTGCGAAGAGGAGTAAAAGCGGCTGACGTCGCGCACCAGCTCCTCTTTGCTGCCTTCGCAGTGGTGATAGACCTCGACGCGGTTGGTTTCATCCAGGATATAGATGTTGAAACCCTGCTCGTCGGTGGTGTCTTCGAAGAAGAACTGAATAATGCCTTCGCTGGCGTAGCCGTTCACCACCGGCGGCAGCGGCGTCTGGTTCGATTCCACTTTGATCGACAGGCCGTGCAGCTTGTTGTTGGAGATCGCGCCGTAGAACTCCACCGCGTTTTCCAGCTTCTGCACCGACACGCTCATGCGCTCGAAGAACAGTCCCCACGTCTGGCCCGCCATGCGCAGCGCTTTAAAGCGGCCCGGCTCCTGACGCGTGCTGGAGAGACGCAGCTCGATGCATTCGGAAACCAGCTGCTGAACGCGCGTGCGGATCAGCCCGCGAAGATGCTGACTGTAGCAGAAGACTTCTACCGTGTCCGGCGGCGAAGCGTCCTGATGCATTTTGCCCAGAATGGTTTTCAACGCCTCGATCATCGCCTGCTCGCCGCTGAAGTGCAGCGTGCGCACTTCGTTCCACGAGTTGCGGTAGAGCAGATCGATGCTGCCGATCAGGCACTGCTGCTGCTGGCCGAAGCTAAAGACGTCGAGCTTGCGGAAATCGAAGTGCACCACCTGATTGCGGAAAGCGGAGGTTGGATCGTGCTCAAGGTTGACGATAATCGCCAGATGGCGGATTTCGCACGGGCTGTAGAGCGCTTTCGGCGTCGGCGCAGGCAGGCGCAGCGGGAAGTGCGACGAGACGTCGTTCACCAGCTCCTGCAGGCGCGCCAGATCGCAGATCTCGTTGCCTTTGATATGCAGCCGCGTTTTGCTGGTCAACAGGCCGTTGAACCACGCCCAGGCCACCAGCTTATTCAGATAGCGGTTATATTCCAGCGGCTGATGGCTGATGATCGAACTCATGTCCGGCGCCTGGTTATAGAGATACCAGCCTGAACGGTTGGCGCGGCCCGCCGGAACGTGAATAAAGGTCAGGTTCTCTTCCGAGAGGTCAGGCGAAATCTGCGGATTGACCAGCGTGACCTTGCCCGGCAGCGCTTCAAAAGCGGCGTACAGTTTACGCGTCAGCACGCCGATATCCTGCGGACTCGCGCTGACGCTTAAATTGTTGCGACGGGCAAAACGGATCAGGTTGCGATAGCTCTGCATCATCGCATCCAGCAGTTCGTTGTGCGCCTCGCGCACGCGTTCGATTTTCCAGCCGCCGCGGTTGTCGAGAATCGCCAGTTTTTCCTCGTCCCAGCCCCACTCTTTTACCAGCTGCGACAGGATCTCGCGTCGCCAGCCCGAGCGGCTGCTGGTTTCGTCGGCGCTCAGCTTCTCGCACACTTTCAGGTAGAAACAGCGGCGCACCAGGTCGAGGCGCGGCCGATCGTCCACGCTGGTCAGATAGTGCGTCACGCGCTCCAGCATCATGCAGTAGGGATCGAGGCCGAAGCTGACGATTTCGCCGTCGTGCAGGCGCTGTTTGATATCCATCGCCAGCAGTTGGGTGTTGGGATACTCCCAGCTGTAGGCCTCCAGCAGCAGCGTTTTCAGCACCGCTTTATAGGGCGAGTCGATGCTTTTATAGAGCTGCCACAGGCTGGCGCCGAAGTACTCTTCCGCCGACAGCGTGCCCAGCCCGCCGAGATCGAGCCACTCGTTAGGCGTCAGCACGCCCTGCGCGTAAAGCGACATCACATAGTCGTCGTAGTGATGCTCTTCTTCGCACGGCACCATATTCCACAGGATGCGTTTGCCCGCCATGCGCACGGCGGTACGGTAGAATTCGTCGAGCAGCAAAATATGCTGCGTCGAGCCGCAGTCTTCTCCGCCAAGACTGCCGCTTTCGTTATGGCGGAAGCGGTTTTCATCAATCAGGAAGAAGCTGACTTCCACGCCCATCGACACGCACCACTTCTGCAGCAGCGTGCATTTGCGCTGCAGGTTGAGGCGCTCTTCGTTATCCAGCCAGGACTGATGGCAGACCCAGATATCCAGGTCAGAGACGCTGTTCTGCCCAACCGATGAGGTGCTGCCCATAGAGTAGATGCCGGTAATCGGCATTTCGCCGGTAGGCGATACGTCCAGCGTCAGCTCGCGGCTGCCCGCCAGTTCGCGCATTAGCAGAAGCTGATTTTCTTCAGGCGTGAAGAAACTGATGCCGCGGGGAACGTTACCGTCGAAGTAACCCGGCATCAGCGGATGATGATAATGTAATAAGGTCGGCAGCAGACTGTATACGTGCTGGAAAGCAGGTCCCATCGCAGCCAGCGCGCGATCGACACGCAGCTGATTAATGGCATCCAGTCTCTGTTTCAGTGTCTCAATGTAGAGGTACAAGACGTTTCGCCTGATTGTCCCAGTGTTTAAGCAACCTGTTTCCTCAATCCGCCGCTTAGTAATCGAAAAAGTTGGACGAATTATTGCTGGAAACGTGATCAATCTAACACCTGGCAGATTGACCGTAAAGAAAGTTGCGCTACCTAACAGTTTAGCACGTTCCTGTTCGCTTCCTGCGCTTTCGGACACCGGCGGTCCGCTTCATCCTCTTTTCACTGGCGAATCCTCCCGCCAGCCCGGTCAAATAATCCGTTGAAACTGTCAGCCATCAGCCGACAATGATAGGATATTCGGTGAACGATCAAAATGGTTAACAGCATGTTAGACAAAATTTTCAGAATTGCTACAAGACAAAGTCCTCTCGCGCTCTGGCAGGCACATTATGTCCAGCAACGCCTGATGGCCGCGCATCCGGGCCTGCGTGTGGAGCTGGTGCCTATGGTCACCAAAGGCGACGTCATCCTCGACACGCCGCTGGCGAAAGTCGGCGGTAAAGGACTCTTTGTTAAAGAGCTGGAGCTGGCGATGCTGGAAGATCGCGCCGATCTCGCGGTCCATTCGATGAAAGATGTGCCGGTCGCATTCCCCGAAGGATTAGGGCTGGTCACGATTTGCGAGCGTGAAGACCCGCGCGACGCTTTTGTCTCAAACCACTACGACTCGCTCGACGCGCTGCCGCAGGGCGCGGTAGTCGGCACGTCCAGCCTGCGCCGTCAGAGCCAGATTAGCGAACGCCGCCCGGATCTGGTGATCCGCTCGCTGCGCGGCAACGTCGGAACGCGCCTGTCGAAACTCGACGCCGGCGAGTATGACGCCATTATTCTGGCGGCCGCCGGACTGAAGCGTCTGGAGCTGGAATCGCGCATTCGTCAGCCGCTGCCGGCGGAAATCTCTCTGCCCGCCGTCGGCCAGGGCGCGGTAGGCATCGAATGCCGCCTCGACGACAGCGAACTGATTAATCTTCTTCAGGCGCTCAATCACGACGATACCGCCGTCTGCGTCAAAGCCGAGCGCGCGATGAACACTCGGCTGGAAGGCGGCTGCCAGGTGCCGATCGGCAGCTTCGCGCTGCTGGAAGGCGACCAGCTGTGGCTGCGCGGCCTGGTCGGCGCGCCGGACGGCAGCGTGATGGTGCGCGGCGAACGTCGCGGCCCGCGCGCCGAGGCGGAAGCGATGGGCATCTCTCTCGCCGAAGAGTTGCTCGGCAAGGGCGCGCGCGACATTCTGCGCGAGGTCTACCAGGGGCAGCCGCCGGTATGACTATCCTGGTCACTCGACCGGAACCCGCCGCCAGCGCGCTGGTGACTCGCCTGCGCGGCCTTGGCCGTCAGGCCTGGAGCCTGCCGCTGATTGAGTTTGCGCCGGGCAGCGACCTCGATCGCCTGCCGCAGCAGCTTGCCGCGCTACGCAGCGGCGACCTGGTTTTCCTGCTTTCTCAGCAGGTGATCCACTATGCGCAGCCTGCGCTAATCCGTCATCACGCAGCGTGGCCTGCGGACGTAGACTATTATGCAATTGGTCGCAGCACCGCGCTGGCGTTTCACACCGCCAGCGGTCGCCACGTCGATTATCCGCACGCGCAGGAGACCAGCGAAGCGCTGATAAACCTGGCGACGCTACAGCGCGTATCCGGTAAGAAAGCGCTGATTTTACGCGGAAACCCGGGACGCGAACTGCTGGCGGAAACGCTGACCGCTCGCGGGGCGGAAGTCTCATTTAGCCAGTGCTATCAGCGCTGCCAGAAGCACTACGACGGCCCAGTTGAAGGTCGACGCTGGCGCAATCGCGGCATCACAACGCTGGTGGTCAGCAGCGGTGAAATGTTACAACAGCTGTTTTCTCTGTTCCCCGCGATCGATCGCGAGGAATGGTTATTGCGCTGTCGACTGGTTGTCGTCAGTGAACGTTTGGCTACGCTTGCCGGAGAACTGGGCTGGCAGGATATTCAGGTAGCCGATGGTGCCGATAACGACGCGCTGCTGCGCGCGTTACGCTGAACTTAATCATGGGATGTGCCACAGATGACGGAACAAAAAGCGACCTCCGCCACGGTCGAAGAGACTACGCCAGCGGCAGACACTTCGCCCTCTTCTCGCCCGCAACCGCCGCGCGATAAAAAGAGCGGCGGCATGGTGCTGGGCGCGGTGGCGATTGTCATCGCCCTTGCGACCGGCGCAGGTTTATACCTTAACGGGAAACATCAGGCTGAACTTCAGGCGCAGGCGAATCAGAGCCTGAGCGACAAGCTGAACGCCTTGCAGCAGCAAGCGGGCAGCGACAAACAGCAGCTGACTCAGCAGCTCAGCAGCGCGCAAAGCGCTCTGAACGACGCGCGTACCCAGCAGGCCGCCACGGCGAAAGAGCTGGAAGCCCTGCGTGAAAAAGTCGCGACCATTTCCAGCAATGACGTGAACGCCTGGCTGGTGTCGCAGGCTGACTACCTGGTGAAACTGGCGGGCCGCAAGCTCTGGAGCGACCAGGACGTCACCACGGCGGCAGCGCTGCTGAAAAGCGCCGACGCCAGCCTGGCCGATATGAACGATCCGAGCGTCACCAGCGTGCGTCGCGCGCTGACGCAGGATATCAGCACCCTTTCGTCCATCGATCAAATCGATTACGACGGCATTATTCTGAAGCTGAACCAGCTCTCTAACGGCGTCGACAACCTGCGTCTGGCGGATAACGACAGCGACGACGCGCCGATGGATAGCGATGGCGGCGAGCTGACCTCTTCGCTGCGCGAATGGCGTCAGAACCTGGTGAAAAGCTGGCATAACTTTATGGATGACTTCATTACTATCCGCCGCCGCGACAATACGGCGCAGCCGCTGCTGGCGCCGAACCAGGACGTCTATCTGCGCGAGAACATTCGCTCGCGTCTGCTGATCGCCGCGCAGGCGGTGCCGCGTCATCAGGACGAAATCTATAAACAGTCTATTGATACCGTATCCAGCTGGGTGCGCGCCTGGTACGACACCAACGATCCCGCGACCAAAGCCTTCCTGGCGCAGCTGGATGAACTGAGCCAGCAGAGCATCAATATGAACCTGCCGGACAATCTGGAAAGCCAGCCGCTTATCGATAAGCTGATGCAGACGCGCGTGCGCAACCTGATTGCGCAGCCTTCCGTCGCCGCTGACCAGCAAGGGGGCTAAGCGCATGCTTAAGGTATTTATCCTGTTCATCCTGCTGATCGCCGGTATTGTGGTCGGTCCGATGATTGCCGGCCATCAGGGCTATGTGCTGATTCAGACCGATAACTGGAATGTAGAAACCAGCGTCACCGGTCTGGCGATCATTCTGATCGTTAGCCTGCTGGTTATTCTCGGCGTCGAATGGCTGCTGCGTCGTCTGTTTCGCACCGGCGCCCGCACCCGCGGCTGGTTTACCGGCCGCAAACGCCGTCGCGCGCAGCGTCACACCCAGACCGCGCTGATGAAGCTGGCCGAAGGCGATCACCGCCAGGTAGAGAAGCTGCTGTCGAAAGACGCCGATCACGCCGAAGTGCCGGTGGCCAACTATCTGCTGGCCGCCGAAGCGGCGCAGCAGCGCGGCGATGAGATCCGCGCCAACCAGCATCTGGAGCGCGCTGCCGAACTCTCGGACAATGACGTGATTCCGGTTGAGATCACCCGCACGCGTATTCTGCTGGCACGCAACGAAGATCACGCCGCGCGTCACGGCATCGACCGCTTGCTGGAGGTCGCGCCGCGCCATCCGGAAGTCCTGCGCCTGGCGGAGCAGGCTTACGTGCGCACCGGCGCATGGAGTTCGCTGATTGATATTCTGCCTGCGATGGAAAAATCGCAGGTAGGCGATGAAGAGCATCGCGCGCACCTGCAGCAGCAGGCGTGGCTAGGCCTGATGAATCAGGCGATGGCCGATCAGGGCAGCGACGGCCTGAAGCGCTGGTGGTCGAATCTGAGCCGTAAAACGCGTCAGCAAACGGCGCTGCAGGTGGCGATGGCAGACCATCTGATTGAGTGCGACGATCACCAGACCGCGCAGGATATCGTGCTGGACGGCCTGAAACGCCACTATGACGATCGTCTGGTGCTGCTGATGCCGCGCATTAAAAGCAGCAACCCGGAAGCGCTGGAGAAAGCGCTGCGCCAGCAGATCAAGCAACATGGCGCGACGCCGCTGCTGCACAGCACGCTGGGGCAGTTGTTGATGCGTCATGGTGAATGGCAGCAGGCCGTCGAAGCGTTCCAGCAGGCGCTGGCGCAGCGCCCCGATGCGTTCGATTATGCGTGGCTGGCGGATGCCTACGACCGCATGCACCGTCCGGAAGAGGCAGCGAAAATGCGCCGCGAGGGCTTACTGCTGACGCTGAAAAACAACCCGAATGCTTAATGTTGTTGTTGCTTGTTTACGCCGGGCTTGCCCGGCTTTTTTTTGCCCTTTATCCGCCGCAAAAAAAACACCTGCCAGAGGCAGGTGTAAAATCAGGTCGGTAAGACAACCCTGAGGTATCCGACTCAACGGTATGTCTGTTGGCCCTGCAAGGGGTTAGCGATGCAGGCAGGCAGACAACGGATACCCAAAAGTGGCTCTGCGTCATTCCCAGGTTTATGCAGCATCAGCAGACATAAGAGGTGGAATGAGCATCTACGCGCTAAGTATTGCACAGAGCGTGCCAGGCTGCACAAAATAGATTAAATTCATTATTTTCATAAGGATAGATTATTACGCCATCCTCTGGCGCGCCGATCTTGTCTGCCTTAGACGACAACCGGCCCGCTTGCTGTCTCTTTTTAGAGACGATGAAAGACCACCACTATTAACTCATTTAAAATCAACGCTTTAATAGTCGCCAGACAGAGACAATCCTCTTCTGTGTCAATTCCATACAAGCGATAATGTTTAAAAGTGAGTAACGTAAAGCGTCTATCCACAGGGATAGAGCCTGCTCAGCTATTCAGACAGGCAGCTCATTAGCTGAAACGCGGATGGCATGGATGGAAGAGCAAAGCGTCCCGCGACAGGGATGTCGCGGGCCGAGCGCGCAGGGATGTTGCGGGCCGAGCGCGCAGGGATGCGTACAGCGACTTTGCGATCCGTCCATGCCATGCGCGTCGGCACAAAACAGACAGTCCACAACCCGCTTTCGTGCAGACGAAAAAAAAACTGCTTTTTCAAGCAGGTTTATAAAATGGTCGGTGAGAGAGGATTACGCTTATCTTCGATAAGCGCCCTTCGGGCCGTTGCTGCGCAACGTTGTCTCGCTACGCTCGGCGCAAACCTCCTTCGGAGGTTCTCATCCTCTTTTCTACAGACGAAAAAAAACCTGCTTTTTCAAGCAGGTTTATAAAATGGTCGGCGAGAGAGGATTCGAACCTCCGACCCACTGGTCCCAAACCAGTTGCGCTACCAAGCTGCGCTACTCGCCGATAATTTTTATTGTTTTGTTTTGCCTGGTGCGAAGAGAGGGACTTGAACCCTCACGTCCGTTAAGACACTAACACCTGAAGCTAGCGCGTCTACCAATTCCGCCACCTTCGCGTATCCCAGCAAAATCTGGGGTGGCTAATGGGACTCGAACCCACGACAACTGGAATCACAATCCAGGGCTCTACCAACTGAGCTATAGCCACCACAATTCGTTATGTTGCAAGCCACCGACCTACACCATGTAACTCTTTACTAACGCGGTAATGTAACCACCGCAGCTCCTGCGCACAAACTAAATGGCGCGCCCGACAGGATTCGAACCTGAGACCTCTGCCTCCGGAGGGCAGCGCTCTATCCAGCTGAGCTACGGGCGCGTAGCGCCGTTGCGGATGGGCATACTACGGACTTGGGGTGATGCTGTCCAGTGCTTTTTTAATAAAAAAACGCGTTTGATTACGCTTTGTGCATTTCGTCGAGTAATGCAGCACTCTGGCTATTTCCGCAGCGAAAAAAGGCCGAAGTAATCAGTAATATCAGAGATCGCCACGCCAGTGATAGCGCAAATATTTCAGCAATTTTAGCTGGCGACGCAGCCGACTGGGCTGTCGAATCAAGCGATAGAGCCATTCCAGCCCCAGACGCTGCCAAATCTTCGGCGCGCGTTTCACGTGACCGGTAAACACATCGTAGGTGCCGCCTACCCCCATATAGAGCGCGTGCGGCCAGCGCGCGCGACAATCGCGCATCAACACCTCCTGACGCGGCGAGCCCAGCGCGACGGTCACGATACGCGCGCCGCTGGCGGCGACGCGGGTAAAAAGCGCGTCGCGATCGGCAGGCGCGAAATAGCCGTCCTGCGCGCCGACGATATTGACATTCCACTGCCGACGCAGCTTATCGCAGGTCTCATCCAGCACCGCCTGACGCCCGCCGATCAAAAATACCGGCGTGCCCTGCCGTCCGGCGCGCTCCATTAACGCCTCCCATAAATCGGCGCCCGCAATACGCTGCACCTCAGCATGGGGATACTTTTTACGGACAGAGCGCACGATGCTGATGCCGTCGGGATATTTGAATTCCGCCTCCTGCAACAGCGCGCGCAGCGCGTCGTCGTGCTCCGCCGTCAGCATCTTCTCGGCATTGAGCGCCACTAACGTTCCGCTGCGTGCCGTCTCGCCCGGCAGCAAAAAATCCACAAAGGCGGACATACTGTCGAAACCATACAGCGACACGCCGCGAATCTCATACTGCGGCGCTTCCGGTAACCTTGTCATGGTTGAGTTCTATCTTCCTGTTATGCCAGAGGCGTTAAGTGAGGCTATGTACAGCCTGGCCGCCGCGACGTCGAATCAGCCCGGCGCGTTCCAGCAGCCAGTAAAGCATCTTCGCCACGCCGAGGCAGGCCAGAAAAATCAAAGCGAAAAAGACCACGCGCGAGCCGAACGCGTCCAGACCCTCGCGCGCCAGCACAATCATATTAAACACCGCGCCAAAGCAGAAACTCTGCATGATCGCGCCGCTATAGCGATTGTCGGCGTCGCGCCCGCGCAAATAGAGCGTATCGAAGCCTTTGATAATCAACCCGACCACTACCGCGCCCGGCAAGATAAACCAGGCGCCGCCCATCACCACCAGCGAACCCAGCAGGGTAGGCGAAATCGCCAGGCCGGAATGGTTGTTTAGCACTTCCCAGGTAAAGTAGTTGGCGCTGTTGAGCACCATCGACGGCCTGCCCGGCCACAGCCAGCCGGGAATATAGACATAAAAGTCGCGCCAGATGGGTGCCAGTCCCTGGAACTCGATCTTTGAGTAGTTCTCCAGCAGCAGCGCCAGATTCTCCCAGGGCGAAAAGGTATCGCGCGTCAGATAAAGAAAGGTGTAAACCGCCTCTTCGCCGAACACGTTGAGGTTATAGCGCCGCAGCGCCAGCCAGAACATGCCGCCTATCGCCAGCACGCCCGCCGCCGCCAGCATCCACAGGCTGATCCAGCCGCGCGTAATGCCGATAAACAGGAACAGAGCGAACGCGATAATAATATTGGCGCGCGTGCCGCCCACCAGCGCGTAGGTCAGCAGGCCGAATGCCACCGTAACCACCAGAAACAGCAGCCAGTTGCGCTGCGTCGGCCGCAGAAAATAGAGGATCAGCATCGCCGGGATAAAGAAATAGAAAAAGCGCTTCAGCGCCACGCCGGAGACTTCGCTGGAGAAAATCTGGTTATAGGCGGTCAGACGGAACAGCAGAAAGCCGTTGTGCAGGAAAAAGACCGTTACCGTACCGATCGCCACCAGCGCCAGCAGCACGCAGGTCAGGTGCGTCTCGACGCGGTTCATCTGCAGCCACGGCCGGGCGCGCGGCACCGTCGCAGGGCGCAGCCGCACCTTATAGCTGACGTAGTAAACAGCGTAGAACGCCGTCGCCGACAGCAGCGCCTGCAGCAGATACTCCGGCGGCACCACCTCGACGTCAAAGCGGAACGCCAGCACGCTGGTTAGCGGGAAACCGAAATAGAAAGTCAGTAAAAACAGCAGCGTAAAAAAGAGGTGGAAATTAAAGCGCACGCGCCTGAACTCCCGCCAGGTGAGGGTCAGAATAAAACCCAGCGACAGCAGATAAACCACCAGCAGACCGCTGAACTGCATGAGGTTCATAAGGACTCCCTTTCACATTGGCGCAGCGCCTCGCGCCAGCCCGCCACATAGCCCGGCGCGAAAAAGGCGATGGCCTGTTTATCGCAGCTCGCCAGCTGTCGGCGCGCTTCCGCGACGCTCGCGCGATCCAGCGCATCGCCGCTAAACAGCACCGGCAAGCCTTGCTCGCTGATATCGCGCCAGAACGGATTGCGCCGGTTCAGCACAAAAGGCACGTTAGCCTGAATCAGCAGGCTGAGCGTTCCGATGCCCTGCTGGCGTTCGAACATAAAATAGCCTAAATGGCAGCGGGCGAGCAGCGCTAAATAGTCGTCAAAGGCGAGATTGCTGCGCAGCAGCTCGACCTGCCCAGCAGGAAACAGCGTCGCGGCGGCTTTCTCAACCTCGCTAATGTAGGCGTCATTGTCAGGCGGATAGCCCAGCGGCACCACGACGCGCGTCTCCTCGCCAAACTGCGCGCGAATCGCTTTGAGGCCGTCAATATGGCGATTACTGGCGTCGCCGGAGTTGCCCAACAGCACGGTAAAGCGCGCGTCCGGCGCGCTTTGCGGCGCGGCGGCAGGCATTCTCGTCGGAAAATAGAGCAGTTGGGACGGTACGCGCGGATGCCGCTGCTGATAGTGGTGTAAATCGCCGCGGGTGGCGAAAACCCGTGCGACGCGCCCCTGCGCGATGCGGCGCAGCAGATAGAACAGGCGGAACTTCAGGCTGCGCGACTCTTCGTAAAGATCGGCGCCCCAGACGTGCCAGTAGATCTGGCTGGGGCGGATCTTACCGCTCAGCAGCGCCAGCCAGATGCCCGGATTAAACTGCCCGTGGCAGAAAAAACGCTGCTCGCGCGTTTTCGCCCGCGCCGTCAGCGCCTGCGCCAGCGCCTTTTTCGACGCGAAGGTCTCAATGTCGAGATGGCTGAAGGCAGCGAGCGCGGCAGGCTGCTGCGTCACCACCATAAATCGGCGCGGCCGATCGGCAGGCAGCTCAACGCTCAACACCTCGTTGAAAAAGCGCAGCACCGTCTGATTGTGATGGGGGATATCCGATCCCAGAACGTGGATTAACGTCATTTTTTTCGGTAATAAATCATAAAAGCGCCGCAGCAGAGCGCGAAATAAACAAGATAGGTCGCCATATAGGCCTGCGCCGCGCCGGTTACGCCCGAGAGCGGGATGAGCCAGCGCGAAAAGAGCGTCAGCAGCGCGAACTGGCTGATTTCGGCCAGAATATAGAAGCGCAGCGACGCCTTAGCAATCACCAGATAACCGAAAACATAGGCGCCGACCTTGAACACGTCGCCGCACAGCTGCCAGACGAAAAGATCGCGCATGGCGTGAAACGCCGGCGAAAAGAGCAGCCAGATCGCCACGTCGCGCAGTAGCCAGACGCAAAAGCCGACCGCCGCCACGGCGGGCAAGACAAAGCGCAGCGCGCGCATGATTTCACGCGCGATATCGCGTTTCTGCTCCAGCCGCGCCAGCGTCGGCAGCAGCCAGACGCTGAAGGTGGCGGTGATAAACTGCAGCCAGGCGTCGGAGATGCTGGTAACGCCCTGCCACTGGCCGACCTGCGCCCAGCCGTCGTGCTGCGCCAGCAGGTTGCGCATCATTATCCACGCGACCGGCAGCGTCACCGAGGTAATCAGCGCCATCAGGGTGAATTTCGCCAGGCTGCGCGCCAGTTCCGGCTGCCACTGCGGCTTCAGCCAGGCGAGCGGCAGCGGCACGCGTTTCTTCAGCAAAATGAATGCCGGAACAGCCACCAGCGCAGGCACCAGCGCAAAGCCCGCCAGCGCGCCCGCATAGCCGCCTCTCCACCAGCAGAGCACATAGGCCGCGACGCCGATAAGGCTGCCGACGATCAGCGCCAGCGCGTTGCCTCGCGCGTCGCGATAGCCTTTCAGCAGCGCCAGCGCCAGGTTGGCCCAGGCGATGCCGAACTGCAGGAAGGCGACGATGCGCACCACATTCGCAAAGCGCGTATGGCCAAACAGCGCCTGGCTAATCGGCGCGGCCGCCAGCAGAAAAACCAGCGCCAGCAGCGTGGAAAAGCCCAGCACCATCGCCGATGCGGTGCCCAGCAGCGCGCGTAGCGGCTCCGGCTGATGCTGATACTTCGCAACGTAGGTGGTGACGCCGTTGAAGATGCCTGCGCCCGCCAGCACGCCGAGCACGGTGATCAGCTGGCGAAAGTTGCCCGCCTGCCCTACCCCTTCCGGGCCGAAACTCACCGCCAGCAGTTTCACCACCAGCAGACCAGCAGCGATTTTCACCAGTGTGGACGATGCCGTCCACACCGACGCTTTTGCCAGCGACATCAGGCGAAGAAACTCAGCAGGGAACTGATAACCGTATTCTGGTTATTGTCCGTCAGGTTGTAAAACAGCGGCAGGCGCAGCAGACGCTCGCTCTCGGCCGTGGTGAAACGCTCTTCGCCGTGAAAGCGGCCGAACCGTTGGCCGGCGGGCGAACTGTGCAGCGGGATATAGTGGAAAACCGTCAGGATCTCCGCCTCTTTCATCCAGCTAATCAGCGCCTGCCGATCGTCGCTGTCGCGCAGTTTGATATAGAACATATGCGCATTGTGTTCGCAGTCGGCGGGCAGCGAAGGCAGCTGGATACGCCCTTGCGCCGCCAGCGGCTGCAGCGCGTCGTAATAGCGCTGCCACAGGCGTAAACGCTGCTGATTGATGCGCTCGGCCGCTTCAAGCTGCGCCCACAAATAGGCCGCCTGCAGATCCGCCATCAGATAGCTCGAGCCGATATCACGCCAGGTATACTTATCCACCTGGCCGCGGAAAAACTGGCTGCGGTTGGTGCCCTTCTCGCGGATGATTTCGGCGCGCTCCACCAGCGCCGCATCGTTGATCAGGGTCGCGCCGCCTTCGCCGCCCGCCGTGTAGTTCTTGGTCTCATGAAAGCTGAAGCAGCCAATATGGCCAATCGTGCCCAGCGCGCGTCCCTTGTAGCGCGACATCACGCCCTGCGCCGCATCCTCGATGACCCAGAGCTGATGTTTCGCCGCCAGCGCCATAATGGCGTCCATTTCGCAGGCCACGCCCGCATAGTGCACCGGCACGATAGCGCGCGTTTTCTCGGTGATCGCCGCTTCGATTTTGCTTTCGTCGATATTAAGCGTATCTGGACGAATGTCCACGAAGACGATGGTCGCGCCGCGCAGCACAAAGGCGTTGGCGGTGGAAACGAAGGTGTAGCTCGGCATAATCACTTCATCGCCCGGCTGCAGATCGATCAGCAGCGCCGCCATCTCCAGCGAAGCGGTGCACGACGGCGTCAGCAGCACTTTTTTGCTGCCGAAGCGCTGCTCCATCCACTGCTGACAGCGGCGGGTAAAACCGCCGTCGCCGCACAGCTTGCCGCTGGCCATCGCCGACTGCATATAATCAAGTTCGCTGCCGACAACCGGCGGCGCGTTAAATGGGATCATGACCTTTCCTGTAGAACCAGTAAGCGGTGCTTTCCAGCCGGGCACCGCTGCGTAAATAGAGTCGCATCGCCGGCAGGTTGCTGAGCTGCGTCGCGACGCGCAGACGGCCGAGCTGGCGGACGCGTCCCCAGTCTGCGCCTGCCAGCAGCAGGCGCTGCCCGACGCCGTTGCCCTGCGCATGTGGCAGCACGCCCAGCAGCCCGACCCGCGCCTCATCTTCCGTCTCACGCAGTGAGATAAAACCAAGCAGCGCGCCCGCCTCATCGCTGGCGATCAGGCACTGATGATCAAAGGTGCCGCGCACCGCGTTTTCAATCCACTGGGCGTAAAAGCGCGCGCTGGCGTCTGCCTCGAACCAGGGCGCGCGAAAGCGGCTCTGCACGAAGATCTGCGCCGCGGCGGCGCGCAGCGCGCTGATTTGCGACTCGCGGGCGATGCGGATGCCGCTCTGCCGTTCGGTGCGTTTAATGTTGATGGCCAGATCGGCTTCGCCTTCCGCCAGCTGAAATCCCTGCTGACAGAGAGCGTCGATCGCCTCAAGCCGGTCGGCGGGCACTTTGATCTGCCATAGATCGGCTGGCTGGCGCAGCGCCTCGCTCAGCGGCAGGTCGCCGTCCAGATCGAGTCGCGCCGTCTTGCAACCGAAAAAGGCGCTTTCCCACGCCAGGGGATTAATACTGACGTGGACGGGCATGTAACAGATCCAGCAGATACTGGCCGTAGCCGGTTTTCGTCAGTGCTTCTCCGGCGACGCGCAACTGCTCGTCGCTCAGCCAGCCGTTGCGCCAGGCGATCTCCTCCAGACAGGCGACTTTGAAACCCTGTCGTTTCTCCACCGTCTGCACAAAGGTGCTGGCCTCGATCAGGCTGTCGTGCGTGCCAGTGTCGAGCCAGGCGAATCCGCGGCCTAAGAGTTCGACGGAGAGCTGGCCGCGCGCCAGATACATCTGGTTGATGGCGGTAATCTCCAGCTCGCCGCGCGCGGAAGGTTTTACCTGCTTTGCAAATTCGACAACCTGATTATCGTAAAAATAGAGGCCGGTTACCGCCCAGCGCGATTTCGGCGCGCTGGGTTTCTCTTCAATAGAGAGCGCGTTGAAGTCTTCGTCAAACTCCACAACGCCAAAACGTTCAGGATCCATCACCTGATAGCCAAACACCGTCGCGCCCTGCTCGCGTGCGGCGACTTTTTTTAGCTTCGGACTGAAGCCCTGGCCGAAATAGAGGTTGTCGCCCAATACCAGACAGCAGCGATCGCCGTCGATAAAGCGCTCGCCGATAATAAACGCCTGAGCCAGTCCATCCGGGCTTGGCTGCACCGCATAGCTGAGATGGATGCCGAACTCGCTACCGTCGCCCAGCAGGCGCACAAAATGATCGCGATCCTCGGGCGTGGTGATCAGCAGAATGTCGCGAATGCCCGCCAGCATCAGCACCGACAGCGGGTAATAGATCATCGGCTTGTCGTACACGGGCAGCAGCTGTTTAGAAATCGCCCGCGTAATGGGATGAAGACGCGTGCCTGAGCCGCCTGCCAGAATAATACCTTTCATCGCTTCCGCTCCTCTGACGCCGTCATGAACGCGACGCAGCCAGGCCTAGCCGCTCGCCGCGATAGCGCCCGTCCAGAATAGCCTGCCACCATGCCTGATTTTCCAGATACCAGCGCACGGTTTTGCGCATGCCGCTGTCGAACGTTTCCTGTGGCGTCCAGCCCAGCTCGCGCGCAATTTTGCTGGCGTCGATGGCATAGCGCTGATCGTGACCGGGACGATCCGCCACAAACGTAATCAAATCGCGGTAGTGCGTCAGGCCAGCGACTTTACGCTCCGGCGCCATTTGCTCCAGTAAATCGCAGATAGTGTTGACCACGTCGATATTGCGCTGCTCATTATGCCCGCCGATATTATAGGTTTCGCCAACCTTGCCGCTGCTCACGACGCGATAGAGCGCGCGCGCATGATCTTCGACATAGAGCCAGTCGCGGATCTGCTCGCCGTTGCCGTAAACCGGCAGCGGCTTGCCCGCCAGCGCATTGATGATGGTGAGCGGGATAAGCTTTTCCGGGAAATGGCAGGGGCCATAGTTATTCGAGCAATTAGTGACGATAACTGGCAGGCCGTAGGTACGCAGCCAGGCGCGCACCAGATGATCGCTGCTGGCCTTGGTCGCTGAATAAGGGCTGCTTGGCGCATAGGGCGTGGTTTCGGTAAAAAACGCCTGCGGATCCTGCAAATCGCCAAACACTTCGTCGGTGGAGATATGGTGGAAGATAAAAGCTTCGCGTCGCGCTGCTTCAAGTCTGTTCCAGTAGCTGCGCGCCGCCTCCAGCAGTTGATAGGTGCCGACGATATTGGTTTCGACGAAGGCTATCGGGCCGTCGATAGAGCGGTCGACGTGGCTTTCAGCCGCCAGGTGCATAACGCAGTCGGGCTGATAGCGCGCGAAAACAGCATCCAGCGCCGGACGATCGCAAATATCCACCTGTTCGAAAGCGAAGCGCGCATGCTGCATCACGCTCGCCAGCGAGGCGAGATTGCCTGCATAGCTGAGCTTGTCGACCACAACGATGCGGTGATCCGTCTCTTCGATAAGAAAACGCACCAGCGCCGAGCCGATAAAACCTGCGCCGCCGGTGATTAAGAACTGTTTCACCGCCATACTCCCCGCGTATCCACAATCCAGCTTTGCGTGACCTGCGACGCGTCAACGGCGCGGAAGTGATCGTGGTCCACCAGCATCACCAGCACGTCGGCCTCCGCCAGCGCCTGCTCGCGGGAAACCAGCGCAGCCTTGTCGGCGAGCGCGGCGGGCAACGCGGCGATATGCGGCTCTACCACCCAGCTCTGTCCGCGATGCCATTCGGCGATCATCTGCGCTACCTGCATCGCCGGGCTTTCGCGCAGATCGTCGATGTTGGGTTTAAACGCCAGCCCGAAGCAGGCGATGACAATCTCATCGGCGCGCTTGCCGCTCTGGGTCAGGCAGTCCGCCAGCGCCGCCTTGACCTGATTCAGCACCCAGTGCGGCTTGCTGTCGTTCACTTCGCGCGCGGTGCGGATCAGCCGCGCCAGCGACGGATTTTGCGCCACGATAAACCAGGGATCGACCGCAATGCAGTGCCCGCCGACGCCAGGCCCCGGCTGCAGAATATTGACGCGCGGATGGCGATTCGCCAGCGCAATCAGTTCCCAGACGTTAATCCCCTGATCGGCGCAAATCAGCGACAGCTCATTGGCGAAAGCGATATTAACGTCGCGGAAGCTGTTTTCCGTCAGCTTGCATAGCTCCGCCGTACGCGCGTTGGTCTCCACGCATTCGCCCTGCAGAAAAATCCGGTAGAGCGCGCTGGCCTGCGCCGAGCAGGCGGGCGTCATGCCGCCGATCACGCGGTCGTTGTGAATCAGTTCCTGCATGATTTTGCCCGGCAGCACGCGCTCCGGACAGTAGGCGATAAAGATATCGGGCGTGCCGCCGTGCTGCGGGAAACGCAGATCCGGGCGCGTCACCGCCAGCCACTCCGCCATCTGCTCCGTGGCGCCGACCGGCGAAGTGGATTCCAGGATCACCAGATCGCCCTTCTTCAATACCGGGGCGATCGATTCCGCCGCCGCCTTAACGAAGCGCAAATCGGGCTGATGATCCGCCATAAAGGGCGTCGGCACGGCGATCAGGAAGGCGTCGGCCGCTTCGGGCTGCGTGGTGGCGCGCAGAAAACCCTGGGTAACGGCATCGTGGACCACTTTGTCCAGCGCGGGCTCGACGATATGGATCGCCCCACGGTTAATGGTCTCTACCGCGTGGGCGTTGATATCGACCCCCACGACCTTTTTCTTTTGCGACGCGAAAACGGCTGCGGTCGGCAGCCCAATGTAGCCCAGTCCAATCACGGAAATGGTGTCAAAACTCATAGGTCAACTCGGGTATCTTTTAAGGCTTGCAGAATGCGCTGACAGGCGTTGCCGTCGCCGTAAGGGTTGTGCGCGCGGCTCATGGTTTGCCAGGCCGTTTCGTCGGTCAACAGCAGACCGACTTCAGCCACGATTTTCTCTACGTCGGTGCCGACCAGCTTTACGGTGCCGGCGTCGACCGCTTCAGGCCGTTCCGTCGCGTCGCGCATCACCAGCACCGGTTTGCCCAGCGAAGGCGCTTCTTCCTGAATGCCGCCGGAGTCGGTGAGGATTAGCCAGGCCCGGTTCATCAGCCAGACGAAAGGCAGATACTCCTGCGGCTCGATCAGCACGATATTGTCGATGCCGCTGAGGATGCGGTTAACCGGCTCGCTGACGTTGGGGTTGAGGTGCACCGGATAGACGATCTGCGCGTCGGGATGCTGACGGGCGATACGCGCCAGCGCGCTGCAGATACGCTCAAAACCTTCGCCGAAGCTTTCGCGACGATGGCCGGTGACCAGCACCAGCTTCTTCTCGCTGTCGAGGAAGGGATAGCGGCCGGCGAGCTGCGCGTTGAGGCCGGGATCGGCGATAACCCGATCGCGCACCCACAGCAGCGCGTCGATCACCGTATTGCCGGTGACGAAGATGCGCGCGTCGGGCAAATTTTCCGCCAGCAGATTCTGGCGCGAGCGCTCGGTCGGGGTAAAGTGCAACCGGGCAAGATGACCGGTCAGCTTGCGGTTGCCCTCTTCCGGCCACGGCGACGTCAAATCGCCGGTGCGCAGTCCCGCCTCGACGTGGGCGACCGGGATCTGCTGATAAAATGCCGCCAGGCTGGCGGCGAGCGTGGTGGTGGTGTCGCCATGCACCAGCACCACGTCGGGTTTAAAGTCGAGCAGCACGGTTTTCATGCCCTGTAAAATGCGACAGGTGATCTCCGTTAATCCTTGCTCAGGACGCATCACGTTCAGGTCATAATCGGGCTGCAGCGCAAAAAGGCGCAGAACCTGATCGAGCATTTCGCGGTGCTGCGCGGTGACGCACAGGCGAGAGTCAAACGCAGGATCCTGCGCCAGCGCCTGCACCAGCGGCGCCATTTTTATCGCCTCCGGGCGAGTCCCGAATACTGTTAGCACTTTCACGCGGTTTCTCTCGCTGATCTGACGCCGGAACGACGCGCCAGCGCCACGCCTGCGCCCGTCAATGCGCCTAACGCGCCCCACATAACCATCATAAACAGGCGACGCGGGCTGTCGCGCGAAACCGGCTCTTCCGGCGTACGCAGGTAGCGGTAGGTCTGGAAGGTGCGGTTCAACGTCGGGCCGGCGCTCAGCGTGGTGAGCATCGCCCTGTTTTGATCATAGCTGATATCGTAGCTGGGTCCGGTCGCCTGCAGGGTTTCCAGCTGCGCCTGCAGCTGCGGCTCGCCCAGCAGGAAGAGGTCGCTGTCGGCGATCGGTTCGCGCGCGTCGCGCGAGCGGTTTTCATGGATGCCCTGCTGGCTGGCGACCTTCAGCGCCTGCTGCAGACGATGCTGCTGACGCTGGAAAACGGCGTTCGCCACATCTTCCTGACGCTTCACCTGCGCCTGCAGCTGCTCGCTGCGCGCCTGCCATGCGCCTTTCAGCTCGCCGTTAAGGTGGCGCGCCGCACGCTCGCTGGCGAAGGCTATATACTGGCGCAGCAGGTTGTTGGCGTCCCCGGCGGTTTCCGCGATGAGCTTAACGCTGTCGCGCGTGTTGCGCGCCGCGTCGGCGGGCAGAAACTGGATATTGGCGACCATATCGTCAAGCAGCGCGGCGTCGTTATGGGCGTTGCCTGAGCGACGGCTTTTGTAATATTCCGTCTGCTGCCAGAAGTCGCGGCGCGTATCCCAGGCGCCCAGCTGCATAATAAATTCCTGATAGACCTCATCCATGATGGTCGGCGAGGGTGCCGCCAGATTGAGCGTATTGTTGCGCACGTCGAGATTATTCAGAAACTGCTCCTGCGCGTAGTAATCGCCGAGCATATTCACCGTAGGACGATCGGTAATCGCCGTGGTGCTCCACGCCTGTTTCATCAGCAGCGAAGCCAGCCACGCGACCAGCGCGAAAAGCAGCGCCAGACCGATAATCCAGCGCTTGCCGCGCCATAACGCGCAGCCCAGGCCGCGAATATCCAGTTCGTTATCTGCAACCTCAGAGGTCATCACAAGGCAATCCTTATCAGGGTAATTTTTTCTTAGCGTCGCGATGAGCGTTCAAACGACGCTTTATACGACGGATCAGGCGCGCCACGCGCCAGGCGTGTTTCAGGCAATACCCGTAAAACATAAACGCCACCATAAACAGCACCAGCATCACCCACTCGGGGATAAAGGCGAGGTACTCGCCGAGCACGCCGATGCCGGCGAGAATCGCGGCCGCTACGGTGATCAACACAAACGCCTGGCGCGAGGTGAAGCCAGCGCGCATGATCAAATGATGAATATGCTGCCGGTCAGCGGAGAAAGGGCTCATGCCTTTGCGCAGGCGACGATACATAATCGCCACCATATCCATTAGCGGAATGGCGATCAGCCAGAGCGCGGTCACGGGCGTAATCGGATGACTCAATCCCTGCGTGGTTTCCAGCAGGATCCAGATAATGGTGAAGCCAATCATGGTGCTGCCGGCATCGCCCATAAAGACTTTATAGCGACGACCGAGAAAACCAAGATTCAACAAGATATAAGGTATGGTGGCGGCAATCATGGCGAAGCACCAGACGGCCAGGCTGTACTGCCCGTCGAAGCAGAGAATAATGCCCATCGCCGCAAAGGTGACCGAGGAAAGGCCGCCCAGCAGGCCGTCGATGCCGTCCACCATATTAAAGGCGTTAATCGCCGCCCAGACGGCGAACAGCGTCAGCACGTAGCCGAACGGCCCGACCACTAGCTCAACCGGGCCGATAATAAAGCCGAGGCTGAGCAGATAGAGTTTGGCGCCCACCATCATCGCCACCGCTACCGCGGCCTGCACCACGGCGCGGATTTTTACGCTGATATCGAAACGATCGTCGAGCGCGCCGACCAGCACCAGCAGACCGGCGCAGATAAGATAAAGGGTGGCGTGCGGCAGGTAGAAGCGGGTAATGAGAAACATAAAGCAGATGCCGGCGTATACGGAAATGCCGCCGACCAGTGGAATGGCGCCGTGATGACGTTTACGGGAATTAGGCGTGTCGACCAGACCTATTTTTTTAGCCGCTTTGCGCGCAAAAAAGATAAAGACTAAAGAAAATAGAAAAGTAAGGCCCAGCTCAGTACTCATAGTGAGTAAATTCACGTTTAACGCTCTCAGCTAAAATCAGGGACAGGATAAACAAACTGCATGTTTTTGCCTTTCATCCCGAGTCCGAATTCTGCTTCCGACCACGCGCGCATGGTTATTTTTTGCGCACTGCCGCCGCAGTCATTATAAATGCTCCTGCCAGCGGTAATCCTAATGCGCACAAATAAAAAACGCCACGTTAAGACGTGGCGTTAGGGCGAATTCCTGCGCATTTAGGCTAAAAAAGTCGGTTTCACCGTCTCGATTAGCCAGCGCGGAATTACGAGCGCTTCATCATATCGAAGAATTCGTCGTTGGTTTTGGTCATCGCCAGTTTGTTGATGAGGAATTCCATCGCGTCGATTTCGCCCATCGGGTGAATAATCTTGCGCAGGATCCACATCTTCTGCAGCTCTTCCTGGGAAGTAAGCAGCTCTTCTTTACGCGTACCGGAGCGGTTGTAGTCAATCGCCGGGAAGACGCGTTTTTCAGCGATTTTACGTGCGAGGTGCAGCTCCATGTTACCGGTGCCTTTAAACTCTTCGTAAATCACTTCATCCATCTTCGAACCGGTATCAACCAGCGCGGTCGCGATGATGGTCAGGCTGCCGCCCTCTTCCACGTTACGCGCGGCGCCGAAGAAGCGCTTCGGACGATGCAGGGCGTTGGCGTCAACACCACCGGTCAGCACTTTGCCTGATGCCGGCACCACGGTGTTGTAGGCACGCGCCAGGCGAGTGATGGAGTCGAGCAGGATGATCACGTCTTTCTTGTGTTCAACCAGACGCTTCGCCTTCTCGATCACCATTTCGGCAACCTGAACGTGGCGTGAAGCCGGTTCGTCGAAGGTAGAGGCGATAACTTCGCCTTTGACCAGACGCTGCATCTCGGTCACTTCTTCCGGACGTTCGTCGATCAGCAGCACCATCAGCACGCAGTCTGGATGGTTGTAGGCGATGCTCTGCGCGATATTCTGCAGCAGCATGGTTTTACCCGCTTTCGGCGGCGCGACAATCAGACCACGCTGGCCGCGGCCGATCGGCGAAGCCAGATCCAGCACGCGTGCGGTAAGGTCTTCCGTCGAACCATTGCCGCGCTCCATGCGCAGACGGCTGTTGGCGTGCAGCGGCGTCAGGTTTTCGAACAGAATCTTATTACGCGCGTTTTCAGGCTTATCGTAGTTAACCTCGTTAACCTTCAGCAGCGCAAAATAACGCTCGCCCTCTTTCGGCGGACGGATTTTGCCGGAGATGGTGTCACCAGTGCGAAGGTTGAAACGGCGAATTTGGCTGGGAGAAACGTAGATGTCGTCGGGACCGGCGAGGTAAGAGCTGTCTGCGGAGCGGAGGAAACCAAATCCGTCCTGCAATATCTCCAGCACACCATCACCGAAGATGTCCTCGCCGCTTTTCGCGTGCTGTTTGAGGATGGCGAAAATAATATCCTGTTTGCGCATGCGCGCCAGGTTTTCCAGCCCCATATTTTCGCCGAGGGTAATCAGCTCAGAAACCGGCGTGTTCTTTAATTCGGTAAGATTCATAGTGATGGGTTCTTAAACTCGGGGTAATTCTCGAAATGTTGGTCGTGAATGGTATGGCTTAATATTCCATGCCTGTTAATGGCGCTTTCAACTCTTCTCGACGATCATCGTCAGGGATGGCGACTGGAAGCGAGAGAGACGGTTGAAATGCGATGCCAAAGTTGGTGCTAACCGTCAGAATTGCTAAACCGCTGTATACGGAACGTGCTTCAGGGTTTAACAAAGGAAATCTTTAAGATGCAAACTACAAGGTAAGTGCGTAATGCAGTGAAAGTAACTTAGCACGCTAAAATGCGAACGTCCAGCAGTGGAAGAAAATTCGCCACCGCCGAACGTTCTCGTCCTTACGCCAGGTTGGCGTTCAGGAACTCTTTCAGCTGGCTTTTAGACAGCGCGCCGACTTTCGTCGCGGCGACTTCACCGTTTTTGAACAGCAGCAGCGTCGGGATGCCGCGGATGCCGTACTTCGGCGCGGTGCCCGGGTTATCGTCAATGTTCAGCTTGGCGATAGTGAGCTTACCGTCGTACTCTTCGGCAACTTCATCGAGAATCGGGGCGATCATTTTGCAAGGACCACACCATTCAGCCCAGAAATCTACCAGTGTGACACCTTCTGCTTTCAGAACGTCTGCATCGAAACTGTCATCGGTGAGGTGAACGATTTTATCGCTGCTCATGTATTACTCCACAAGATTATGCCTGGCGAATTGGCGTAAAGTTTACCAACGAAGGTTGACTTTATTTCATCGGATACGCTTTCGTAAAGCGATAGTAAGCTGATATTCTACCACACTATGAGCAAAACACACTTAACAGAACAGAAGTTTTCCGACTTCGCCCTGCACCCTCTGGTCGTGGAAGCCCTTGATAAAAAAGGCTTTCATCACTGTACGCCTATTCAGGCGTTAGCTCTGCCCTTTACGCTCTCAGGGCGTGATGTCGCAGGCCAGGCGCAAACCGGTACCGGCAAAACGATGGCGTTTCTGACGTCGACGTTTCATCATCTTCTCACTCACCCTGCCCAGGAAGGCCGTCAGATCAATCAGCCGCGCGCGTTGATCATGGCGCCGACGCGCGAACTGGCGGTGCAGATCCACGCCGACGCCGAACCGCTGGCGCAGGCCACCGGTCTGAAGCTGGGCCTGGCTTACGGCGGCGACGGCTACGACAAGCAGCTGAAAGTGCTGGCTGACGGCGTCGACATCCTGGTCGGCACCACCGGCCGTCTGATCGATTACGCGAAACAGAACCACATTAACCTCGGCGCGATTCAGGTGCTGGTGCTGGACGAAGCCGACCGCATGTTCGATCTCGGCTTTATTAAAGATATCCGCTGGCTGTTCCGCCGCATGCCGCCTGCGACGCAGCGCCTGAGCATGCTCTTCTCCGCCACGCTCTCGTGGCGCGTGCGCGAACTGGCTTTCGAACACATGAACAACGCCGAGTACGTTGAGGTGGAGCCAGAGCAGAAAACGGGACATCGCATTAAAGAAGAGCTCTTCTACCCGTCGAACGAAGAAAAAATGCGCCTGCTGCAGACGCTGCTGGAAGAAGAGTGGCCGGATCGCGCTATCGTCTTCGCCAACACCAAGCATCGCTGCGAAGATATCTGGGGCCATCTGGCGGCGGACGGCCATCGCGTCGGCCTGCTGACCGGCGACGTGCCGCAGAAGAAGCGCCTGCGTATTCTGGACGACTTCACCAAAGGCGACGTCGATATCCTCGTGGCGACCGACGTGGCGGCGCGCGGCCTGCATATTCCTGCGGTCACGCACGTCTTTAACTACGACCTGCCTGACGATCGCGAAGATTACGTTCACCGTATCGGCCGTACCGGCCGCGCGGGCGCCAGCGGACATTCTATCAGCCTGGCCTGTGAAGAGTACGCGCTGAATCTGCCGGCGATTGAAGAGTATATCGGCCACAGCATTCCGGTGAGCAAGTACAACAGCGACGCGCTGATGGACGACCTGCCGCCGCCGAAGCGTCTGGCTCGCGCCCGCACCGGCAATGGTCCGCGCCGCGGCGGCAACAACGCGAATCGTCGTGGAGCGCCGCGTAACAACAACCGTAAACGTTCGGGTTAATCCACATTATGCTAAGCGCATCGTCACTTTATGCTGCGATTGATCTGGGATCCAACAGCTTTCATATGCTGGTGGTGCGCGAAGTTTCCGGAAGCATTCAGACCGTCGCGCGCATTAAGCGCAAGGTGCGTCTGGCTGCCGGCCTGGACAAAAATAACCATCTTTCCGTCGAGGCGATGACGCGCGGCTGGGAGTGTCTGAAGCTCTTCTCCGAACAGCTGCAGGATATTCCTTCCGAACAGATCCGCGTGGTCGCGACCGCCACCTTGCGCCTGGCGGCCAACGCCAGCGAATTCCTGTTTACCGCACAGCAGATTTTGGGCTGCACGATTAACGTTATCAGCGGCGAAGAGGAAGCGCGCCTGATTTATCAGGGCGTCGCGCATACCACTGGCGGCTCGGACAAGCGGCTGGTGGTCGATATCGGCGGCGGCAGCACCGAGCTGGCCACCGGCGACGGCTCGCACGCCTCCGTGCTGTTTAGCCTGCCTATGGGCTGCGTAACCTGGCTTGAACGCTTCTTCAGCGACCGTCATCTGGCAAAAGAGAATTTCGACGCCGCCGAGCAGGCCGCGATCGACATGATCCGCCCTATCGCCTCGCCGCTGCGCGCTCACGGCTGGGAGGCCTGCGTCGGTGCCTCCGGCACCGTCCAGGCGCTGCAGGAGATTATGGTGGCGCAGGGCATGGATGAACGCATCACCCTGAGTAAGCTGCAGCAGCTCAAACTGCGCGCCATTCAGTGCGGCAAGCTGGAAGAGCTGGAGATCGAAGGCTTAACGCTGGAGCGCGCGCTGGTTTTTCCCAGCGGCCTTTCCATTCTGATTGCGGTATTCCAGGAGCTCGGCATCGAAAGCATGACGCTGGCCGGCGGCGCGCTGCGCGAGGGACTGGTTTACGGCATGCTGCATCTGCCGGTCGATCGCGATATCCGCAGCCGCACGCTGCACAACGTTCAGCGTCGTTTCTCTATCGATGTGGAACAGGCAGCGCGCGTGCGTCAGCTGGCCGACGTGTTTTTCCGTCAGGTGAGCGCGGTATGGAAACTGGATCAGCGCTGCCGCGAGCTGCTGCTCAGCGCCAGCGCGATACACGAAATCGGCCTTAGCGTCGATTTCCGCCAGGCTCCACAGCACGCCGCCTATCTGGTGCGCCATCTCGATCTTCCCGGCTTTACGCCCGCGCAGAAAAAACTGCTGGCCTGCCTGCTGCAGAACCAGAGCGGCAGCATCGATTTAGCACTGCTGACCCAGCAAAACGCTCTTCCGCCGCGTCTTGCCGAACGCCTCTGCCGTCTGCTGCGGCTGGCGATCATCTTTTCCAGCCGTCGTCGCGACGATACGCTGCCTGCGGTGCGCTTACAGGCTGACGACGATACGCTGCATCTCACTCTGCCGGCAGGCTGGCTGGAAGCGCATCCGCTGCGCGCCGAGCTGCTGGACCAGGAGAGCCATTACCAGTCCTATGTGCACTGGCTGCTGCAAATATCTTAAGGCATAGCTATTACGGTTATTCAAAATAGCCGTTTACACTGAGCGATCTGCAGTATTCAGATAGACCTGGCCGCCATCCCTTTTCCCTATGCCCAGAACGATGACCGTGATGGTTTCATCCTCAACCAAATAAACTAGCCTGTAACCGGTAGCCCTGAGTTTAATTTTATACTGATCTTTACGGCCATGAAGTTGAGCAGCAGGAATGCGCGGATTTACTAACCGCTCGGCCAGCTTTTTCTTGAACTGCTCTCGAATGGTATGACCCAGTTTTTTCCACTCCTTTTCAGCGGAGGGAATGAATTTAAGTTTATAAGTCATCGAGCGAAATCTCTTTCGCATCAGGCAACTCAGCCAATCGCTCGTCAACCAGACGTCCTAGTTCGGCATCCTCCGCCAGCTCCATCAAATAAGCGTAGACAGCAGGCGGTACGCAGTAGAAAGCGGGTTCATTACGATTGAGTATGGCAATGGTTTCGCCCTCAGCGGAACGGATTGTTCCCATAGGATCACGTTTCAAATCGGTGATACTGGCTGCTGTATTGGTCAGAATAGTAAAAGGCATCGGTTGACCCCTTGAGCTAATAGCATGGACTAAAAGAGGATAATTCTAAAGATACTAATAATAGCACCTTTAAAAGCACTACTAATAGTATCTTATTTAGCCAGTGACCATCCGATAAAGCAAATCAAAGCAACGGAACGCTTAGCCCTTTTTCGCCTTCTCCAGCATCGCCCGCAGGCCGGCGACCCGCGTTTGCCCGGTTTTCATCCGCTCTTCGGCGCTGACGACCTTGCGCTCGGTTTCCCAGACGACATCATCCTGCGGCAGTTCCAGCAGAAAGCGGCTCGGCTCCGGACGCACCAGCTCGCCATACTGGCGACGCTCGCGGCAGAGCGTAAAGGTCAGCTCTTTCTGCGCGCGGGTAATGCCGACGTAGGCCAGACGGCGCTCCTCTTCGATGTTGTTCTCATCGATGCTGCTCTGATGCGGCAGCAACCCCTCTTCCATGCCGACCAGAAAGACGTAGGGAAATTCCAGCCCTTTCGAGGCGTGCAGCGTCATCAGCTGCACCTGATCGAGCTCTTCGTCGCTCTCGCCGCGCTCCATCATGTCGCGCAGCGTAAAGCGCGTGACCACCTGCGTCAACGTCATCGGCTCGTCGATATCGCTGCCCTCAAGCATCTCCGTCATCCACTGAAACAGCGTATTGACGTTCTTCATGCGCATTTCGGCCGCTTTCGGACTGCCTGACGTTTCGAACAGCCAGCTTTCATAGTCTATGCCGCGGATCAGATCGCGCACCGCATTGACCGGCTCGCGCTCGGTCATCTGCACGATCTCCTGCAGCCAGTGGGTAAAGCGCTGCAGATGTTCCAGGCCGCGCCCGCTTAGCGTCTGCCCAAGGCCGACGTCGAAACTGGCGTTAAACAGGCTTTTATTGCGCAGGTTCGCCCACTCGCCCAGCTTTTGCAGCGTCGCCGGGCCAATCTCGCGACGCGGCGTGTTGACGATGCGCAAAAAGGCGCTGTCGTCGTCCGGGTTGGTAAGCACGCGCAGATAGGCGAGCAGATCCTTAATCTCGGGCCGCGAAAAAAACGAGGTGCCGCCAGAGATGCGATAGGGAATGCGGTTCTGCATCAGCATCTTTTCAAACACGCGTGACTGATGATTGCCGCGATAGAGAATTGCGTAATCTTTATACTGCGTTTTATTGATGAAATGGTGCGCGATCAGCTCGCCCGTTACGCGCTCCGCCTCATGATCCTCATGGTTCGCGGTCAGCACTTTGAGTTCGCTGCCGAGACCGAGCTCGGAGAAAAGCCGCTTCTCGAATACGTGCGGGTTGTTGGCGATCAGGATATTCGCCGCTTTCAGGATGCGCTGCGACGAGCGGTAGTTCTGCTCCAGCTTGATCACCTCCAGCGCCGGAAAATCCTCTTTCAGCAGCACCAGATTCTGCGGCCGCGCGCCGCGCCAGGAGTAGATCGACTGGTCGTCATCTCCGACCACGGTAAAGCGCGCCCGCGCGCCCACCAGCAGCTTCACCAGCTCATACTGGCTGGTATTGGTGTCCTGATACTCATCCACCAGCAGATAGCGAATGCGCTGCTGCCAGCGCTCCCGCACCTCCTGATTGCGCTGCAGCAGCAGCGTCGGCAGCAGGATCAAATCGTCGAAGTCGAGCACGTTGCACGATTTAAGATGCTGATCGTAGAGGCTGTAGCAGTGAGCGAAGATATTGTCGCGCTCGCTGCGCGCCAGCGCGACGGCGCGCGGCGGATCGATCAAATCGTTCTTCCAGTTGGAGATGGTCGAGATCAGCTGCTGCAGCAGCGTCTTGTCCTCTTCCAGCCACGGCTGCGTCAAATCTTTCAGCAGCGCCAGCTGGTCGGTATCGTCGAACAGCGAGAAGTTGGACTTCATGCCCAACGCGGCGTATTCGCGCTTGATGATCTCCAGTCCCAGCGTATGGAAGGTGGAGATCATCAGGCCGCGCGCCTCTTTTTTTCCCAGCGTCTGGGCGACGCGCTCTTTCATCTCGCGCGAGGCTTTATTGGTAAAGGTAACCGCCGCGATATGGCGCGCCTGATAGCCGCACTCGCGGATCAGATGGGCAATCTTATTGGTGATGACGCGGGTTTTGCCCGATCCCGCTCCCGCCAGCACCAGACAGGGGCCGGTAACAAACTCGACGGCGCGTTGTTGGCTGGGGTTTAAACGCATAGTAAAAAATCGCTCAGTAAAAAGAGAGGAGGATGAAATAATGGGCGGTCAGTATACACAATCAGAGGACTATCATGGCGAAAACCGCGGCGGCTTTACACATCCTGGTGAAAGAGGAAGCGCTGGCTAACGAGCTGCTGGCGAAGCTGGAAAAGGGCGCCAGTTTTCAGCAGCTGGCGAAGAAACACTCTACCTGTCCTTCCGGACGCAACGGCGGCGATTTAGGCGAGTTTCGACAGGGCCAGATGGTGCCGGCCTTCGATAAAGCGGTCTTCACCTGCCCGCTGATAAAACCTTTCGGGCCGGTGAAAACCGCATTTGGCTATCACATCATCAAAGTGCTCTACCGCAGCTGATCACTTTTTGCTTTTCATCTGCTGCAGCACGTTGCTGCACTGGTTATCTTCGTTGTCGCTTGGGCTGATCAACGCCAGCAGCGCGGCGGCAGGGCCGACCACGGTGCCGAGCGCAACGGCGGCCGCGCCGCGCGCCAGCAGCGGCCCGGCTTTAACGCCGGCGTCAGGATTTTTGAAGGTGCCGCGAACGTAAAGCGGCGAACGCAGCGTCACGATGCGGATGCCTTTGCTCTCTGGATTGATCGAGAGATCCAGACGCTCGCTGGCGAAGTTGGCGTTGCCGGTGACGTTGATGACCGCATTTTCGGTATCAAACACGAACAGGTTCGGCGTCGCGACGCCGTTTTGCAGCTTCACGTCGGTCGCGGCGCAGTTGATACGCACCTCATCGTCGCCAAACAGCTTGCCAACCACATAGTTGCCGACGTTCAGCCCGGCGATCTCCATCAGGCTGCGGCTGATTAAGCCGTTATTCATCAGCAGTTTCAGCTGGCCGTTACTGGTCGCGAGCAGATCCGCCACCGAGTTGCCGCTGCCGGTAAAGCTGGCGTCGCCGTTTAGCTGGCCCAGGCTGCGCTGCATCGCTTCGACATTAGGGAAGAGCTGACGCAGATGCAGACGACGCGCGTGGATGTCGGCGCGACCGCGCATCGGCGACTTATCCCCTTCCAGACGAATCGTGCTGTTCAGCGTGCCGCCCGCCATGCCGAAGCGCAGCGGATCGAGCAGCAGGTCGCCATTTTTCAGCTGTAAGTGGGTATAAAGATCGCTCAACGGCAGCGAATTGCCATGTTCGATGCGCTTGCCGGTGAACTTCACGTCGGCGTCCATGACGTCCCAGCTTTTGGTATCGAAGGTGTCATGCGGCAGCACGCGATCGGCGGGCTGCGCCGCTTTTTCGCCGCGCTTCGCCTTCGCCTGCGCGGTTTTCGCGCTGCCTTTGCCGGAGTCGACGCCGATAAGCGGCCCCAGATCCGCCATACGCAGCTGTTTCGAACTCAGCTCGCCCACCAGCGCCGGACGTGGTTTGCCTTGGGTATAAGTGAGCGTGCCGTGAATATCGCTGTCGCCGATATGGCCGTTGAAGTTTTCGTAGTGGTATTCGGGCCCTTTTTTGCCGGTGAAGCGGGCGGTCAGGTGACCGTCGGTTTCATAGGGCGGCGTATCGGGCAAGAGCACGCCGGTCAGCCCATAGAGATTGGCGAGCGTATCGCCGGAGAAGCGCAGCCGCACGTTCACGCCGCCAAGATTCATCGGATCCTGAATGCCGCCCGTGACCTGCACGCGCGTAGAGCCGTTACGTATATCGGCCTGAATCGGGAACGGCGTGTTTTTGCTGCGCAGCGAGAGCATGCCGCCGGTTTTGCCTTCCCCTTCCAGCTGTTCGTTGTTATAGGTGCCGCGCGCCTCCCAGCCGAAAACAAAGTCGCCCGCGCCTTTCTGCGCGTCGCTGCCGCCGGCAATCTGCCCATAAGGCACCGGCTTGCCGAGCGGATTGATTTTTACCGTCACGTCGGCTTTATTGACCGCATCGCGGTAGCGCAGCTGGCCCTGGTCAAACAGAATATTGTCGAGGCGGAATGACCAGGCGGATGGCGCCGCACTGGCATCAGGATTTTTGCTGTCGGCGAGATTGAAGGTCCAGTTGTTCTTTTTGTCGGCGGTTTGAATCAGCCGCGCATCGGGCTGCTGAAGTTTGATCCACGGCAGGTAAACTTCTTTATGCAGCAGCGCCAGCGGCGACAGAGTGGCGTCGACGCGCTCCAGATGCACCATCGTCACCTCCGCCATCTCGGGCGGATTGCCTAATATAATGTCCTGCGCATGCACATGCGGCCAGGGTATCCAGCTACGCCAGCCCGGTTCATCGCGGTTGCGCTCCCAGGCAACGCCCAGATCGCCGCGAATCGCGAACTGGCGATTCAGTTCCGTCGAGACTTTCTGGTTGATGGTGGGCTTGAGACGATTCCAGTCAAAGGTCGCGATGATGATCACCACCACCACGATCAGCAACAAAAAAATCCCGACTATCCAGCTAACAACTTTTCCCGTGCGCGACATCTCGCTTCCTCCTTGCCTGTCCACAGTCTCCGTTAAAGATAGTCGAGACGTTGTGGAACGGCATCAGACAAGCTGAAGCGGCAGATGATTAAGTTGCGAAAAGGGGACCGGCCTTGAAAAAAAGTAGCCCTGCGCCGCCATTGCGGGCGAAGAGCACACCTGCCGCCACTCCTCTTCAGTCTCGACGCCTTCGACGATCACGCCGTTACAGTAACGGTTAATCAACGCCAGCAGCATCGAGAAGAGCGCCTGGCCCTCTTCGGTGCGGCGCAGCAGGATAAACAGCTCGCGCGACAGCTTGATGTAGTCGTACTTCAGCTCCGTCAGCGCGGAAAAGTTAGCCATACCGGAACCGAAATCGTCCAGCCACAGCGGCCCCAGCTCTGGCATCTGCGCGATCATCTCTTCCTGCGGCAGCGCGTGATGTTCGGTAAGTTCGAAGCGCACCCACGGCAGCTCGGTAATCAGGCGTCGAATCGGCGGATGCTGCTGAATCGCCATCAGCGTCGGCCCGTCAATATTCACCGACGCCACGATCTGGTTGTCGCAAAAAAAGGGCTGCCACTCTTTTAGCAGCGCCAGCTGCTCATGGACTACGTGCAGACGCTGATTAATCGCCAGCGCCTCAAAGTAGTCCTCCGGCGAGAGTTTCTTTTCCGGCGCGGTCGGATGCGTGACCGCGGTCAGGATTTCAATTGCCAGCAACCGGCCCGATACCTGGTATATCGGCTGGAAAGTGTAGAATCGTTGGCATTGCTGCCAGAAGAGACGCGCTTCCTGTTGTGGGTTGATGTCAGTTGAAGAAGGTAGCCGATGACTAATATTCTTCATCACCATGGTTTTTTCCTGGTTGGTGGCAAGTGCCATGTGTCAGCGCGGCGGCGAGTGTCAGCTGTGCCCGCCCTATCTCTGTCCGCCTGCTGGTCACATAAGACTACAGAGTGTACCAATCCGTATCGGGCGCAATCGTGAAAAAAAGCCCGCCTTTGTCCGTTAAATCGCCGCGAAGACAGGCTTTTTTCACCTTAAGTGGAATTAAAACACCGTTTTAAAATCATTGACGTCTGCCATACCAGACGCGAGACTAAGGCACTATTTCACTACAGGCCAAAGACCATGACGCATAAAAAAATAGCCATTATCGGCGAGTGCATGATTGAGCTGTCCGAGAAGGGTGAGAGCATTAAACGCGGCTTCGGCGGCGATACGCTGAACACGGCGGTCTATCTGGCGCGCCAGGTAGATGAGACGCAGCTCAGCGTCGACTATGTGACGGCGCTGGGCATCGACTCCTTCAGCGATCAGATGATCGCCGCCTGGCAGCAGGAGAAGGTAAACACCCGCCTGATCCAGCGGCTGGAAAACAAAATGCCCGGCCTGTATGTCATTGAAACCGATGATAAAGGCGAACGCACTTTCTGGTACTGGCGCAGCGACGCCGCCGCGCGCTACTGGCTAGATGCTCCGCAATCCGCCGCTATCGTCGACGAGCTGGCGCGCTATGACTACCTCTACCTGAGCGGCATTTCGCTGGCGATCCTGCCTGACGACAGTCGCGAGAAGCTGATGGCGCTGCTGGATCGCTGCCGCGCCAACGGCGGCCAGGTCATTTTCGACAATAACTATCGTCCGCGTCTGTGGGCGGACAAGGCGAGCGCGCAGCAGGCCTATCAGGCGATGCTGCAGCGCACCGATATCGCCTTTTTGACGCTGGATGACGAACATCTGCTGTGGGGCGAGCATCCATTAAGCGCAGTGATTGAGCGCACCCGCGCCGCAGGCGCCAGCGAAATCGTGATTAAGCGCGGCGCGGACTCCTGTCTGGTGGCGATCGGTGACGACGCGCTGATTGACGTGCCAGCGGTGCGTCTCGATGCGGCGCGCATCATCGACACCACTGCAGCGGGCGACTCTTTCAGCGCCGGCTATCTGTCGCAGCGCCTGACGGACGGCTCGCCGCAGGCCGCCGCCGAGCGCGGCCACCTGACCGCCAGCACGGTGATCCAGCATCGCGGCGCGATTATTCCGCTGGAGGCGATGCCGGCATAACGTCCGCCCCGCTTTGCGGGGCGTGCGATTTCTCCCCGGCGCACGCATGGCCGAAACCGCCTTAAATTTGCCTTAGCGCCTGACAGGCTACGACCAGTTGCCGTTAAGAGAAAAATTAACGCTGGCGCTGATTTTCACCCGCGCCTCAGGCCGCTTTTGCGCCCTGAAATCCCGCTTATTCTTTACTCCAGGCATAGTCTGAATCCGCCGCTCAGGACCCTTTTCGGATGGACGACCGCCGCAAAAAAGACCATCTTTTCCTCAACAACAGCAGGACGCTGTTTAGCCGGCCGCGATAAAAAAACGACAACATTCCTCGCATCAGGACCGTTTTATGCACACAGAAATTATCAATATCTGGCCCAATGGCGACGCGCCAGGCGCCAGCGATTCGCGCGCGCAGCCGCAAATCGTCGATCTGGCGAAAGAGTATGAGCCTTACGATCGCGCGGCGACCGGCGTGCGCTGCCCGGAGATCGCTATCTGGCATCCCGAAGAGTCCAACGGCATCACGCTGCTGGTGGCGCCGGGCGGCGGCTATCAGCGCGTACTGATCGACCGCGAAGGCAGCGCGCTGGCGACCTTTTTCACCGCGATGGGCTACACCCTGGCGGTAATGACCTATCGCCTGCCCTACGACGGCCATCACGAAGGCGCGGACGCGCCGCTGGCCGACGCGCAGCGTGCGGTGCGCGTGCTGCGCGATCGCGCCCAGCGCGGCCTGAACGGCAAATATATCGTGATGACGGGCTTCTCGGCGGGCGGTCACGTCGCCGCCAGCCTGGGCACGCGCTTTGGCGAAAAAATCTACCCGGTGCAGGACGCCGCAGATGGCTTCTCGCCGCGTCCCGACGCGATGGTGCTGGTCTATCCGGTGATCAGCATGCGCGACGGCGTGGCGCATGAGGGTTCCCGCACGCGTCTGCTCGGTGCCTGGCCCGATGCGAAAACCATCGAAGCCTATTCGCTGGAGACGCGCGTACACGCGCAGACGCCGCCGACGCTGCTGATCCACGCGGCGGATGATGAAACGGTCTCGGTAAACAACAGCATGGCGTTTTTCAGCGCGCTCCGCGAACACAAGGTGCCCGCAGAGCTGCACTTTTATCAGAAAGGCGGCCACGGATTCGGCATCCGCGGCGTGGCGGATCTGCCCCTTGCCAGCTGGCCGATGCTGGTGACCGAGTGGCTCAGGGCGAAAACCTGACGGATCAGGAGGAAGGCGGCGCGCTGTCGCTGGCGCTGCTCTCCTGCGGCGCGGCGTCGGCGGCCGCTGGCGGCGCCATCACCTTGTCCCAGATCGCCTGCAAACTCTTCACGTTGGTCTCCGCTTCGCCTTCCGGCTGCATCAGCACCAGCGTAACCTCCTGCGACAATTGCTGACGCAGCTCCTGGTTCAGCCGATCGCGCGTCAGCTCGCTCAGAAACGCCTGACGCAGCTTCTGATACTGCTCCGGCGCGATATCTACCACGGCATTCTGCTGCGAACGCAGGCGCTGGCTCATCAGCACGTCGGTATCAGTGCGCGCATAGGTGGCGAACAGCTTGTTCAGCTCCAGCAGCTTCTGCGCCATCAGCGCGTCAAACTCCTCCTGCGGCAGCCCTTTCTCGCGCACCACAGCCAGCTCGCGCGACACCAGGTTCAGGCCTGACTCCAGCGCGTCGTTGCGCGCGTCGAGATTAACCGAGCACTGGGCGCGCTGGTAGAGCACGCGGCAGTCGAAACCGATCTGCAGGTTCTGCGCTTTGCTGTCACCCAGCGTGCGCTGCAGATGCCAGAACAGCGCCTCGCGCGCCAGATCGCTCTGCCAGTAACGCTGCAGATTCTGCGAATCGCGAATCGGCTGCCAGGGCGTATCCCAAATCAGGGCCAAACGATCCTGGCTCATCGCGCCGTTGACCAGATTAATCGGCTGATGCGGCAGCGGCGACAGCGTCGGCAACGGCGCGGGATTGCTGCGCTTGCCGGTCAGCGAGGAGAAGGCTTTGTTGATCTGCTCCGCCAGGCTGCGGCTCTCGACGTTGCCCACCACATAAAGCGTCATGGCGTCCGGCGTATACCACTGCTGGTAAAAGGCGTTCAGCGCGTTGAGGTCGATCGGCGCGCGCGGCTGCTCGGCCGGGTCGTGCGCCAGCAGCGTCGACCCCTTCAGGCGATAGCGCCACAGCACATCCTGGGTATTGGCGGGCCAGGTCGCGGCAGGATCGGAGGCGCTCAGCGCGGTGCTGACCACCTGCTCGTTAATGGACATTTTGCCCGCCGTCGCCGCCAGCCAGTTAAGCGCTTCTTTCAGCAGCTCCGGGCGGTTGTTGGGCAGGCTAAGGTTGTACTGGGTAAAGTCGTAGGAAACGATGGCGGGCGGCAGCGGATGCTGCGGGTCCATGGCCTGCTGCCACAGCGCGCGCTGCTGGTTGGTGTCGAGCGCGGCGTTATGCACCATCGCCAGACGCGGCAGCAGGTGGCTGAAGCCGGTCTGCTGGGTAGTCTCTACCAGCGAGCCGGTATTCACCACCATACGCAGTTCAATGCGATCGCTGGGGCGCTGCGGCGTTGTCAGCAGCTGCCAGCTTAATCCGTTATCCAGTTTCCCTTCTTGCCAGGCTGGATCGGGCTGCAGCGTTTCGGCCCAGGCGCCAAAACTGGCGGCCACCCACGCTAACCCCCCAACTAAAAGCCGAATTCTGGTGCCCTGCATGTGAACCTCTAATCTAAAAGTCGTTATCACTGGCACGTTTCGCCGTTGTAATACGCGGTGAGTTTTTCTCGTTTTAGCCGCGTCGTTTTTCGACAACAGAGTCTTTGACCACGTGAAGGCCAGGAAGTCGCGCAACGAAGTGAAAAACCATGAAAAAAATAAGTGGGCATTATTATGCAAATGCCCGCTGTCAGGGCAAGCGACAGCGGGCATTTAGAGGGATTTTGCTGTAAAGCTGTACTTAAGCGGAGGTTTCCGGCAGTTTTTTCGCTTTCGCCTTGCTGGAAAGCGTCGCTTTCAGCTGGTTTTCATCGAGCTGACCGACCCACTTCGCCACTACGACCGTCGCCACGCCGTTGCCGATCAGGTTGGTCAGCGCACGCGCTTCGGACATAAAGCGGTCGATGCCGAGGATCAGCGCCAGACCCGCCACCGGCAGATGGCCCACCGCCGACAGCGTCGCCGCCAGCACGATAAAGCCGCTGCCGGTCACGCCCGCCGCGCCCTTCGACGAGAGCAGCAGCACCACCAGCAGGGTAATCTGATGGAAGATGTCCATGTGCGCGTTGGTCGCCTGCGCGATAAACACCGCCGCCATAGTCAGATAAATCGAGGTGCCGTCGAGATTAAACGAGTAGCCGGTCGGGATCACCAACCCCACCACCGATTTCTTACAGCCCAGCTTCTCCATCTTATCCAGCATGCGCGGCAGCGCCGACTCAGAGGAAGAGGTGCCGAGCACGATCAGCAACTCCTCTTTGATATAGGCGACGAAGCGGAAGATGTTGAAGCCAGCGACGCGTGCGATAAGCCCAAGCACGATAACGACGAACAGTGCGCAGGTGATATAGAAGCAGACGATAAGCTGGCCGAGCTGCACCAGCGAACCGACGCCATATTTACCGATGGTGAAGGCCATGGCGCCGAACGCGCCGATAGGAGCCAGGCGCATAATCATATTGATGATGCCGAAGATCACCTTCGAAAAGCTCTCAATCACGTTGAAGATCAGCGTGCCGGAGCTGCCGAGGCGATGCAGCGCGAAGCCGAACAGAATTGCGAACAGCAGCACCTGCAGGATATTGCCGCTGGCGAAGGCGCCGATAACGCTGCCTGGGATAACGTCCAGCAGGAAGGCGATGACGCCCTGCTGTTCCGCCTGCTGGGCATAGACCGCGACCGCTTTCGCATCCAGCGTCGCCGGATCGACGTTCATGCCGACGCCCGGCTGCAGAACGTTGACCACCACCAGACCGATAATCAGGGCGATGGTACTGACGATTTCAAAATAGAGCAGCGCGACCGCACCGGTACGCCCCACCGCTTTCATGCTCTCCATGCCGGCGATCCCGGTCACGACCGTACAGAAAATCACGGGCGCGATGATCATCTTGATCAGTTTGACGAAGCCATCGCCAAGCGGCTTCATTTGCGTGCCTAACTCCGGATAGAAATGGCCTAACAGAACGCCGATGCCGATGGCTAACAGCACCTGAAAATAGAGGCTTTTAAACAGTGAGGTTTTCATAACAGGTGTCCACTACAACAGGGTTGTGAGGTTGTCGTTTTATTGTGTCCGCAAGCAGCGCGCGCCCCGGCGCTGGCGGTTGGCAAAAAATAACACCCTGTTAACGGGATTAATACAGGCTTACAAAGGCCGGGGGATTTCTGGAAACGCAACTATGAACTGAAACGCTTCAGCACGACCTTTTGTAACTAAAAAACGCGCAAAATCAATGAATCAGAGGGTGATCAACGCCCGCGAGGGAGTGTGTAGAAAGGAGACAAAAGTTCGGCTACTCTTCGGCTGCGGGCGCATCCTGGCTGTCGACGGACGCCGGCAGCCAGGTTTGAGTAAAGCGTTCCAGCGACAGCGCCTCGGCATAGAGATAGCCCTGACCAATATGAATGCCGCGCGCCAGCAGCCAGTCGCGCTGCTCGGCGGTCTCTACCCCTTCGGCGATGACGTCGAGATCGATAATCTCGGCGATGGCCGCCACGATGCGCACCATGGTGTCGTCATCCGGCAGCGCGGCGACGAAGCTGCGGTCCATCTTCAGCTTGCTGACCGGCAGCGATTTAAACTGGTGCAGGTAGTTAAGATTGGAGTAGCCCATGCCGAAATCGTCCAGCGCCACCGCAACGCCCACCGTTTGCAGCGAGCGCAGCAGCGCCATCGCCATTTCGGCATCGCCCATCTGCGCGGTTTCGGTAATCTCCAGCACAAAGCTGCCGGGCGCAATCTGATGGCGCTGCAGCAGGCCCTGCAGATGATGCACCATGCTGGCGTCGCGCAGCTGCACGGCGGAGATGTTAACGCTGAGCGGGATAAGTATGCCGCGCTTCTGCCAGCCAGCGAGAATGCGACACGCCTCTTCGAACACCCAGCGTCCGATGGCGGCGATAACGCCGATCTCTTCAGCGCTGGCGATAAACTCTTCCGTCAGGCCGTAGCTGCCGTCCGGCATGCGCATGCGCAATAGCGCCTCGGCGCCGGCCAGTTCGCCGGTCTGCATATTGATTTGCGGCTGCAGGAAGAGCCGGAACTGCTCGTCCTGCAGCCCCTGCAGAATGTCATGCTCCTGCGTCAGGCGCTTTTGCGCACGCTCGGTGAGCGCCGCGTCGAAAAAGAGGATCTGGTTCTTGCCTAAATGGCGCGCCGACATCATCGCCGAGGTAGCGCGGTCGAGCTGCTCGTTGGCAGAAAGCGGCTCTTCGTCATAGAGCGCCAGGCCGATGCTGGCGTTGGGCCGCAGCTGCAGCTGGTGCAGCGTCACCGGCTGATTCAGACGGATCATCAGATTGCGCGCCAGGCGCATGGCGCGAAACGGCGTACCGGCGCGCTTCATCAGCAGCGCGAAGTCGCTCGGCCCGGTTTGCGCCAGCAGCGTATGGTCGTCGACGGTACTGCGGATCTTCTCGACCAGCGTCAGCATCAGAGTATCGCGCTGCTCGTCGCTCAGTACGCCGTTGGCTTCCTGCAGCGTTTCAATGCGGATCACCATCAGCCCGAACCCTTTGCTGTGGCTGCGGATATGCTGGTCGAGCAGCGCCAGAAAGAGCGCGCGATTGGGCAGATCGGTAACGGCATAATGGGTGGTCAGCCGGCTCATCTCGTCATGCACCGACTCCAGCACCTGCTGGTTGCGGTTATAGCTGCGGATCAGCATGCCTATTTCATCGTCGCGATGGCTGGCGGGCAGCGCCAGTTTGTGAGTCAGGATCGCCTGCGGCGGCAGCTCCTGCAGCTCGCGCGAGATGCTGCGCAGCGGATGAACCACCAGCCGGTTGATGCACCAGCTGATCGCCACCGACAGGATCAGCGCCAGCAGCAGATAGGTAGTGACCATGGTGGAAACGGTGCTGAGGATAAACTGGTAAACGCGCGTCGAATTCGCCTGCAACACCAGATAGGCGAGCGGCTTGGGCGAGCCGCTGCTCTCCACCGAATAGAGCGGCAGGGTGATCTGTACCGGCAGTTCGAACAGGCGGGCGATAAACAGCGGGATCGGCTTTTCGTTTTCGAAACTGGCGTGCAGCGCCTGAAAGGCGTTGGGCAGCACCACGTCGGCGCGCGACAGGACGCCGGCGGGCTTCAGGGTTTGCAGAATCCGCTCAGCCTGGGCGATATCCGCCTTTAACACCGCCTCGGAGAGCGGCTGGCGCACCGTATGAGCGATATTCTCCATCTGCTGGGCATAGTCGATCCTGCGCTGCTGCACAAAATGAAACAGTTGAATGACGATAAAGATAGAAACGGTAATCAGCGCCACCGCGGATACCGTCGCCATTTGCTTTATCGTAAGTGAACGGCTGACGCGCAAAATCTTCTCCAGGCTAAAAAGCACAGCTATCAGACAGGAAAATGCGCAGCAAGTATATCCTGGAACTCACTTTTTTTACTGCCTGTCAGAGTCCGAGTTTTGCGCGGGCCGACGATTATTTGAAATCTGCGTAAGGAATTAGCGGCTCCGGCGGCATATCGAGATCGCCGTCCCAGCCGGCGGCGGAATAGCGCACATAGAGCAGTCCGTGGCTTGGCGTATAGTCCTTCGCCTGCTGAATATCGACGCCTGCGCCGATAAACCAGTGCGGCGTCACGCGGCGCTCGACCACGGCCTGTAGAGTATAGCCGACGCCGCCTCCGCTGCTGCTCGCCGAGGTCGGATTGCTCGCCAGAGCAAAGCCGGGATTAACCGGATAGCGCTGCTGCGCGTCGGTTTTCGAGTGCGACCAGGAGACCGAGCCGCCCAGATTGAACGACCAGTTCTCGGTGCGCTGCCGCCAGGTAACGGGCACGGAAAGCGCGAGATACTCCTGCGGGCTGTAGTAGCCGCCCTGGCCGAAGGTGTAGTCGCTGAGATCCTTCTGATAATGCCAGAGCATGGTGTTGAGGCCCACCGTGGCGCGGCGATTATCGCTATTGATCACCTTATAGTAATAACCCGCCATCAGCCGCTCGCGGCTATTGTCCGCCACGTTCTCGCCGGTGATCTGATGCGCGCTGATATCAGCCCAGACGCCGTGCGCGCCGCCGCGATCGTAGCTCAGCCCGACGCTGCCGCCGGTCGCCACCACGCCGCCCCAGGTTTTACCGCCGTTGGCCGCCGGATCGCGTGCGCCCGCATAGGCGAGCAGCGAGCTGGAGATGGGGCGCCGCGAGGCGGTGAGCGTCACGCCAAGCTCTTTAACGTCGGTTTTCCAGCTGACGCCGCCGACCCAGTTGGTGACCTCGAAGCCGAGCGGCGTGGTGCCAAGGTCCGCCGACCAGACGTCGTTGCCCCAGCCGACGCCCAGCGCGGTGCCTTCGTCGCGCTGGCTGGCGTAGCGGCTGCAGCCGCCTGAGTTGGCGTCGTCGCAGCTGCCGAAGGTTTCGTCAAAGGTGCCGTTGGTGGTAGAGAAGGTGCCCGCCGAGATCTGAACGCGATCGAGCCGGAAGAAGCCGCGCCCGTCGGCAAGCGGCGTTTCTGCCTGCAGCATGGTGGTATGCGCGGTAAAATCGGAGACGCCGGCGGTGCCCTTGTTGCGCGAATAATCCTGCTCCAGCATCAGCGTGGTGTCCTGCTGGCGATAGAGATCGGCAGTGTCGCTGCGGATGCTGCGCTTCAGCCAGTCATCCTGCGAATTATTGCGCGTCAACCGGCTGATGTTCTTGCTGTCGCCGATGCCGCTGGCGACCATCGCCTGCTGATAATCGGCCAGCGCGGCGTCAGGCTGCCGCTGCATGCGTTCCAGCCGCGCCGCATCGCGAAACACCAGCGCTTTGTCCTGCGAAGGCGGCTGCGCCGCGGCGCGCTGCTTCAGGCCCGTGAACTGCGCGGCGGCCTGCGTGACGTCGCCGACTGCCTGCCACGCCAGCGCCACGCGGCGATCGCCGTTCAGGCTTGCCTGCGCGGGCGGCAGCGCCTTCAGCGCCGTGCGCGCCTCGCTGTTGCGCTTCAGCGCCACCAGCGCTTCGATACGCCCGAGCGACGCGTCGCCGTTGTCGGCATCCCGCTCAAGCACCTGCTGATAAGCCTCAAGCGCCTGCTGCGCGTCGCCGCGCGCCAGCGCCCAGTCAGCCAGCGTCAAGTCGCGGCGGCTGGAGGCGGGCTGCTGGCGCAGCAGCGCGATGGCGTCGCTCTCCTGCCCTGCCGCGCGTAGCGCCTCGGCGCGCGCGAACAGCTTATTCTGCGTCAGGCGATCCGCCAGTTCGCGCATATTGCTGCTCCACTGCGCCTCCGGCAGACGGTGCAGGGTCGCCAGCGCCGCCTCGTCGTTATCATTGCCGGAAAGATAGAGCGCCGACGCATAGAGCGCGGTCGCGTCCTGCGGATGCTGCTGCTGCAGCGTCGCTATAACCGCGTCCGCCTGCTGCGGCGCGCCGCCGTTGCGCAGCGCGCCGGCCAGACGGTAGCTGAGCCAGACGTCGTCCGGCGACAGGGACAGCGCCTGGCGATATTTCTCCGCCGCCTCGCGCCAGCGGCTCTGCTGCGCCAGCGCGTCAGCTTCGGCGCGCAGGCTGTCGCTGCGCAAAGATCGCAGCGTGTCGGCCAGCGCGCGCTGCTGCGCGGCGGGCAGACCGTTAATAAAGGCCATGGCGCGCGCCGGCGACTGGGTCTGATAAAGTCCCGCCAGGCGGCGAACCGCGGTAGTGTTGCTGGCGTCGAGCCGCAGCGCGCGCTGCCAGAGCTGCTCGGCGCTCTCCGCGTTGTTGCGCGCCAGCGCCACATCGCCAAGGCCGATCAGGGCGTAGCTGTCGCTGCTATCGAGCGCCTGCGCCTCGCGATAATGCCTTTCCGCGCCGTCGAGATCGTGCTGCGCCAGCGCTTTGTCGCCTTCGTCGATCGCCTGCCAGTAGCGGTTGGTCTGCAGCAGCGACTGCCACTTGCCCACCTGCGTGCTCTGCTGACCCGCCTGAATCGCGCGCTCCAGCCAGAGAACGGCGGCAGCGCGGTTATTGGCGCGCGCCTGCGCCTGGCCCATCGCGCCCATCAAGTCGGCATCGTTGGGGTTCGCCTTGAGCGCGGCGTTCAGCGCTGCGATAGCCTCGGCGCCGCCGCCCGCATCCACCAGCGCCAGGCCGCGCATACGCTCGCGATAGGCGGGATCGGCGAGCAGCGCCTGCTGCTTCGCCAGCGCCTCCTGGCCCTGCTTCTGCGCGTCGCCGTCGGAGAACACCTCCAGATAGGCTTTCAGCTGCGCCACGCTGCTATCGCTCACCGGTTGATTATTGATCTGCTGTAGCCAGAGTTCTGCCGCGGCGTCGCGTCCGGCGCTGCTTTTCGCCAGCTGCTTCAGCTGCTCGACCGCCTGGGCCGGCTGCTGGCGATCGAACGCCATGCGGGCCAGCTGCAGCTCAACGCCGATATTGCCGGGATAGCGCTGTTCCAGCGCCTGAAGCTGCTGATACGCCACGCCGTCCTGGCCCGGGATACGCGCCAGCAGCCGCCAGTACTCCAGCGCGATATTCGCATCGGGAAAGACGCCGTTGAACAGCGCGTCGTAGGCGCTTTTCGCTTCCGCGAGGCGGCCGGACGTGGCGAGCAGGCGCGCCTCCTGCAGCTTCTGCCGTCCCTCAGCGGAGATAAGCGCCAGGCCGACGGCGGACTCGCGCGTCGCCGCCGAATCGGGCGCGACCTTTTGCAGCTGCGTCAGCAGGGTCTGTGCGGCGGCAACGTCGCCCTGATGCAATGCCAGGCGCAGACGCGCCGCCAGCACCTGCGGATTATCGGGATCGATCTTCTCCAGCCGGTAGAGCGCCTGCTGCACCAGATCGTATTTATTGGTCGATTCGCCGGTACGGACCTGCGACAGCAGCCACTCTACCGGCGAGACTTCCGGTCCGGCGCCGGGCGCGGCCAGACACGGCAGCGCGCCCAGCACGCCGCTCAGCAACAGGCTCGCCCGCAGCGCGCTCGCTTTATTCATCTTCATCGTCAAGCAGACGGCGGCGCGTAATGATGCGCATCAGGCGCCAGGTCATCAGCGCAAACAGCACCACGACAAACACCGCGCAGAGCGCCAGCCAGAACGGATGGGTCGCCAGCATCGTCCACAGGCGCTCCCACCAGGGGAGATGGCCAACGAAATAGTTGTCGCCGACGCGCAGGCTGTTGACGCCCGACTCGCGAATAATGGCGGCGGAGCCGAAAATCGCGGCGCGCTTGCCGCTGTCGGTCAGCGCCTCGTTCAGCAGCTGCCAGCTGCGAGGGCTGCCGTCGGCCAGCAGCGCCACCACGCTGCGCTGATCGTTGAACGGCGACTGGAAGCCGATCACCGTCGCCAGCGGGCCGCGCGAACCGATGGCGGTGGTGCTCTCTGGCGCGCGATCGCCTTCGCTGACGCTGCCGGCATCAATGGCCGCCTGGCGCGTCGGCGTTTTTATCCAGCTGCCCGCGGCGTCGACCAGCGCAGCGATCCGGCGGTCATCCTGCAGATCTTTTGGGATGTCGCCGATCATCAGCAGATCGGCGTCCTGCGACTTCGCCTTGCTCCAGTCGTCGCTGAACTGCACCCGCAGCGCCGGATAGCCGGTCTGCGCGCCGATATTGCCCAGCGCGTTCAGCAGCGTGCCGACCTGCTGCGCGTCAGGTTTCGGCTGCACCAGCACCAGCGTTTGCGCCAGATCGGCGTAGCGCGTGAAGGGGAAGCCCGCGCCCGCGAACGCGCGCAGCGACGGCATTTCGATATAGTGACGGTAGCCGGAGAAATCGACGCTGGAGCTGTCGTCTACCACCACGTGATGGCTGACGGGCGTCACGTTCTCGCAGCGCCCGTCAGCGGTGCCGCTGATGATAGTGTTGGCGTAGTCGAAGTCGAAACGCAGCTGGTTAACCACGCCGAGACGCAGCGCCGGAATCGTCAGCTGACGGTTGTTGTCCTGCAGTCCCTGAATCAGCGGAATACGCAGCAGCTGCTGGCCGGCGGTATTCTTCGGCGGCAGCGGATAGTCCTGGATGAACTGGTTGTTCAGGTTGACCGCCAGCCGCGAGCCGTCCGCCTGGAACGGCGCGGTGTAGCGATAGCTCAGATCCATATCGATGCCGCGCGCGCGCACCAGGAAGAGATCGGGCGGCAGGTTGAGCGTCAGGCCGATGGGGTTAGGCTGCATGCCGTCGGACTGCAGCTGGTTTTCATACTGCGTCAGCTCGGCGAAAGTGGTGCGTCGATCGGTTCGCACCCAGTTTGGCGCGTCGTAGGCTTTACGCGGCGCCTGCAGGTTGACGCTGTCGATGGTCGAGGTATCGCCGCGCAGCAGCAGTTCGCCCTGGGCGATGCCCTGCACCGCCGTCAGCAGATCCTCATCGTTGCGTCCCAAAATCAGCAGCATTTTTTCATAGGGATTGTCGGGCTGGCTGACGATTTCCACCGTGGGCTTGTTCACCGGCGGCAGATCTTTCAAAAAGTCCGGACGAGCGTCGTTGGTGGCGAACACCACGGCGTGCTGCTGCTGTGGCAGCTTGTTGTAGAGCACCGGGAAGTTCTGGCCGCGCCACGCGGCTTTGCTGCCGAACCAGGAGGCGAGCATCGCAGCGGCGCGCTGCTGCGCCACGTCCGGCTGCGCGGCGAAGACTACCGGCAGCGTCAGCGGACGCTTGTCGCGCGCGTCGAAGAAGGGCTCGGGAAAGTGCGACAGATCGTTTTTCAGCGGCAGCTTTTGCAGCGTTAAATCGAGGCCGCTCTCTTTGCCGATATCGAGCCAGATCGTGCTGTTGGCGGGGTTCTCGCACACGTTGGTGTAGTGGCCCACCAGCTCAAAGCGTACGCGGTTGAAGTCGCTGATAAAGCGGGGATCGATCGCCAGCTGGGTCTGGGTCTCTTTGCCGAGCTGCTCCGGCGTAACGGTAATCAGGCCGATCAGCTCGTCGTTGAGATAGACCTTAAGCTGCGATAGCGTCGGCAGCAGCGCGGGCGAAGGACGATAGCTGAGATTCAGCAGCGCGCGGGTCACCACCTCGTCGCTGCGCACGCCGAACTCAATCTGGCCGCTCGGCTGCGAGCCGCGCAGCGTCATGCTGCCCGGCGGCGGCGCCAGACTGGTAAAGTCGAGCCGGCTGTCGCGCACCGGCGCGCCGGGATCCTGCGGTGCGGTCTGAACCAGCGCCGCATCGACAGGATTCGCCGACGCGGCGTCCTGCGCGGCGGCACAGCTTAGCGTTGCGGTGCCCAGCAGCAGGGCGGTAAACCAACCGTTCACTCTCGTCATCGTCATATCATCAACTCAATACGTTTTTTGAAGCGGGCGTCCGCCCGATGCCCTGCGGCAACAGCGAGGCCAGCCAGCTCACCCCAGCGGTAAGCAGGTTAAACAGCCGACGTAACTGCGGCGGACCATATTCCGCCAGGCGCAGATAGCCTTTAAAACCGAGGATCATGATATCGGCGAGGCTCTGCACCGGTTTATCTTCCGGGAAACCGTCCTGCCACAGCGCCCAGGTATCGGCGCGGGCGAAGGTGCACTGGATAAATTCGATATGTTGCTGGGTCGTCAGCTGATGCAGACGAATACCGGCGCGCAGGCCGAAGACGCGCTGCACGCGGCACGGAAAGCTGAACTCCTGCTGGCCGCGGCGCAGCAGCAGCCAGACTTTTTCATCTTCCTTCAACGCATTCGATTCACGCATTTCGACGCCGACGCCGCCGTCGGAGTAGTCGCGCAGCGTACAGGGCAGCATATGGCCATCTTCGCGCGCGATAGCGGCGGGCATGGCGATCTCCACGCGGTGCGCCTCGCGGATTTGCCGCGCCTCGACGGAAACCGCCACCGCGCCGCCGAGGATCACCATGTTGTAGATGACCCACACCAGGCTCACCCAGACCGTCAGCACCTCGTTGGCCGGGCCGTAGTTCATGCGCCAGAAGGCCATCGCCACGCCCGCCAGGTTGAGCAGCACCAGGAACATATAGGGTTTGGTGATCACCCAGTCGAGATGGTGCTCTTCTACCAGGCCGCCTTTCGCCGTCACGTTGAATTTGCCTTTGTGCGGATTGAACAGGGCCACGGTGGTCGGCCGGGCGATATACCAGGCCAGCACGGTTTCATACACCTCGCTCCAGAAAGAGTGACGCCAGCGCCCTTGAATGCGTGAGTTGGTCAGGCTGGTGTGCAGCATATGCGGCAGCACGTAGATAGCGATAGCCAACGCGGGCGCGTAGATGATGTAGGCGTGGCAGAGCAAAAACGCCAGCGGCGCCAGCAGGAAGATCAGGCGCGGAATGCCGGAGAGAAAGTGCAGCATGGCGTTGGCGTAGCAAAGGCGCTGCACCCACTTCAGCCCCTTGCCGAACAAGGGATTATCAAGACGGAAAATCTGCACCATGCCGCGCGCCCAGCGGATGCGCTGGCCGATATGCGCCGACAGGCTCTCGGTCGCCAGCCCCGCCGCCTGAGGAATGCGGATATAGGCGGAGGCGTAGCCGCGCCGGTGCAGGCGCAGCGAGGTGTGCGCATCTTCGGTCACGGTTTCCACCGCGATGCCGCCGATCTCATCCAGCGCGCTGCGGCGCAGCACGGCGCAGGAGCCGCAAAAGAAGGTGGCATCCCAGGTATCGTTGCCGTCCTGCACCAGGCCGTAAAACAGCGAGCCTTCATTCGGCGTGCGGCGGAAGCGGCCCAGGTTGCGTTCAAAGGGATCGGGTGAGAAGAAGTGGTGCGGCGTCTGCAGCATCGCCAGCTTCGGATCTTTGATAAACCAGCCGATGGTCATCTGCAGGAAGGCGCGCGTCGGCACGTGGTCACAGTCGAATATCGAGACGAATTCGCTGCGGCAGCGCGTTTTCAGCGCATGGTTGATATTGCCCGCCTTGGCGTGCTCGTGCGTCGGTCGCACTACATAGTTCACGCCAACGCTGGCGGCGAATTCGCGAAACTCTTCGCGGCTGCCGTCGTCGAGCAGATAGATATTGAGACGATCTTTCGGCCAGTCGATGCCCATCGCCGCATAGATGGTCGGCTTCACCACGCTGAGCGGCTCATTGTAAGTCGGCACCAGCAGATCGACGCTCGGCCACTGATCGAGCGTGGCAGGCATCGAGACCGGCTGACGGTTAAGCGGCCACAGCGTCTGAAAATAGCCCAGCACCAGCACCACCCAGGCGTAGGTTTCCGCCACAATCAGCAGTAGCCCGAATATCAGGCTAAGCGGATCGTCCCAGTTGAGCGTCGAGGTATAGCGCCACCACAGATAGCGGCAGGAGACGGTCAGCGACAGCACGATCAGCATCATGGTCGGGAAGCGGCCCGGCACGCGCCGCACCAGCATCGCCAGGCTCCAGAGCAGCACCACGAAGATAAACTGCGTCAGCAGCCCGAACGGCTGGCTGATACAGAGCAGCGCCAGCAGTGAAGCGAACAGCGCCGCGCCGATAAAAAAGAGGCGACGCGCCAGCGGCGAGAGCCGCTGCAGCCGCTGTTCGAGACGCGCGTCGACATTGCCATTCTGAACTCGCGCGGAGAGCGTATCGAGCCACTGATAGCCGCGCTGCCGCCAGCGAAACAGCGGCAGGAAGCCTTTAAAACGCTGACGCTCGCTGCGGCCGCTGTCATCTTGCGGCAGAATAACTACCAGCCACAGCGTCTGCACCAGATAGCGCACAATATCCAGCGGGCGCGGGCGCTCCGGCGAGATATGCGGATAGAGACGGCGGCGATCCTGAATAATGCGCTGCCATCCCGGCGTCTCAAAACGCAGCAGCGCCCAGCCCAGCGCGCACCAGAACAGATTCAGGCCGCTGGCGAAGCGGGACGCGCCGCGCTCGCGCGCCGTGACGTAACGCGAACGCAGCGCCTGCCAGACCGGCGCGGTCAGCAGCCAGCGCAGCGGATTCACGGCTGTTCTCCGTTCAAATGGAGCAGCAGCCAGTTCGCCAGCGTGGTGATCTCTTCGCTGACCAGCGCATGCGGACGATACTCCCCTACCGGCTGCTTCATCATCAGCGCTTCCGCCAGCGCTTCGTCGCGATGGATAAGCAGCGGGATCAGGTTATTCAGCGACGCGACCCATAGCTGATGCAGATCCTGCTGCAGCCGGCTGTTGGCGTTGAACTGGTTGATCAGAAAGCGCGTATGCGGCGTAAAAGAGTGCTGACAGAGACGGAGATGACAGTTGGCGTCAGGCGTCAGCACGCGCATTACGCCATCGAGCCGCGGATAGAGAGCCTCATGCCAGGGCAACGAATCCGCGGGCAGATCAAAAATTATCCAGCGATAGCGGCGCTGCAGATCCGCCAGCGCGTCGAGCAGCGGCGCGGCGATCGCGGCGTCCTGACGCAGCAAAGTAAAATCTTTCTGATGAGTAAGCGAGCCATGAGGCAGCAGATCAGGACCATCGGGATAGCGCAGCGCAGCGCCCTGCCAGGCGTCGCCGCCGAGCAGCGCCTGCATCCAGCCTTTTTCCGGCAGCGCGGGCAGATTAAAGTGCGCGCCGAGCTGGCTCACCGGAGAGCCGTCAATCAGCAGTACGCCTTCGCCCAGCGCCGTCAGCGCCCAGCCGAGCGCGGCGCCGATAGAGGTGGCGCCCGTACCGCCGCGTACGCCTTGCAGCGCGATCAGCGGCATTAGCGCGACCGTCCCGGCTGTTCCGCCGACGTTTCGGCTAACAGCGGCCAGCGCGCGACAATGTTCGCCAGCCGCTCTTCGCGAGCGATGTCGATATAGCGAAAAGCCTGTAGAGAAAAAGCGTCGCGCAAGGCGCTAATATCATCCTGACGTTGGCCGTCGGACGCGACCAGAGTATAAGCATTTTCATTTTTCATTACTTTTCGCCACGGATAAAACAACGTCGGGTAAAAGGTGGTTATATTCACGCAGGCGTTAAATCGACGCTGCCTGAATCGGCGCGATGATAGATCAATGCGAACCCGTCTGTCATAACGTATTTTTAAATTTCTCAGGTTGCATCCTGCCCTGTCTATAATAAGCTAGCCTGGACTGAACAAATCGCGAATTCAATATGAAAAATTCCTTTGCGCTGGGGCTGTTGCAGGTTCAGCCTGAATTAACGGTATTGCAAACGCCCGGCTGTTATTGGGTAACCTGCGCGCGTCAGGAAGATGCGCGCGCTTTTATTCGTCAGGCGATCCTGGCGCAGCAATCCGTCACCCTTATCAGCGCAGATGAAAAGCCGCGCGATCTGCTGACGCCTGACCCGGCGGGCGGGCCTGACCGTATTCCCTTGTTTTCTTTGCCTAAAAACAAAAGCAGCCTGCTGCATCTGGAGAGCGACTTTTCCCGCAAGCTCGGCAGTAAAAACGGGCTGGTGATTTTTAACAGCAGCGCGGCGCAGTGGGATAAACTCGACGACGCCGAGTTAACCTCGTGGATAAAGCGCATGCGCCGGGTGCTGATTAAAAAACAGATGACGCTTTTAATGGTCACCTCCGGCGCCACGATAATTAACCTGCGTAATAATCTTCAGCGTTATTTTCGACAGCTTGACGGCCTGGCGCATTTAGCCTTTCAACAGGATAGCTGGCAATATCGAATTAACTGGTGGTATGCCGGCGATCGGTTGCTCGCCGACCGCGCCATTCGTCTTGACTGCAAAGACGATCGCTTTTACGCCGTAAATGAAAATGAAAAGCAGGAGCCGCTCAGCTTAAACGACGAGCAACAATATCTTGCCGATAAAATAGTGCTGGAGGGCGCACCGCCCCTTTCGCGTCAGTGGCAGTTGTTTGACGATAATGAACAGGTCTTTTTGCGCGCCCAGCAGGCGAGCGCCGCGACGGTGATTTTCAGCCTGAGCCGCAGCGACCTGATCGGCGAGCTGGCGAAAATGGTGCACAGCCTGCGCCGCGCGCGCGGCAACGGCTTAAAAATCGTGGTGCGCGAAATGGGCACCAGCCTGCGCTACAGCGACGAACGTCTGCTGCTGGCGTGCGGCGTCAGCGCCATCGTCTCCGCCAGCGCCACCATGTCGCGCTTTTTGACCACGCTGGAAGGCCTGCAGGGCCAGGTTTTCAACCGCCGCGTGCCGGCTAACCTGGACGCGCTGACCGCCGCGCTGCAGCCGCTGCATGAGAAAGGCTATTTGCGCCTCGACGCCTTCTGTCAGGCGGTGGGACAGCTGATCGGCAACACCCTGCTGCCGGATAACGACAAAGGTCTGCTGGTGGCGCTGCGGCCGGTGCCGCAGCTCAGACCGCAGCAGATCCTGACGCTGTGCAAGCCGCGCCGCTTCGGCGATCTGGTGACGGTGCTGGACGATCGCGTCATCCTGTTTCTCTCTTCCTGCCGCTATAACGATCTCGATAAAGCGCTGAAATTTATCTTTTCGCTGCCGCACGACGAGCTTTTCGCGAACAGGATGGTTTGGTTTGAGGACAATCAAATTCTCGCCGAAATCAATAACATAAAAAATCTGACGCCAAATGCGCTGCAGGATATCACACCGCAGATCCAGCCGACGCAGAGCGCTGACGAACCGGCGGACACGCGCGAACGCAGCGCGCCGCAGCCGATTACTTTACTGCCGGAGATGAAAAGCTGATGAACCTGATGGACTGGGTGCAGATTGCGCTGCTGACGTTAGTCATCTTACTGTTTCTAAAGCCGTTATATCGACAATGGCTGCCGCGCCGCTGGAACGGCATGTTGAATCGCCTGCTGCCTGCGCGCGCGTTAAAGTCTGAAGGCCACTGGCAGCGTAAATCCTCGAAAAAGGATGCAAATCATTAATGAATAACGATCAACCGACTTCCGCTCACTCTTCCCGCTTATGGTCTTACTGGCGCGGGCTGGGCGGCTGGAACTTCTACTTTCTGCTCAAGTTCGGCCTGCTTTGGTACGGCTATCTCAACTTCCACGCCCTGAGCAATCTGGTGTTCCTGGCCTGGCTGCTGTTCCCGCTGCCCTCGCCGCGCCTGCACCGCCTGCGCAGCTGGATATCGATTCCCATCGGCTTCGGCCTCTTTTGGCACGACACCTGGCTGCCAGGGCTGGAGAGCATTCTTAGCCAGGGCGACCAGCTGGCGGGCTTCTCCGGCGCCTATCTGCTCGATCTGGTTAACCGCTTCATTAACTGGCAGATGGTCGGCGCCGCCTTTGCGCTGCTGGTGCTCTATCTCTTTGTTTCGCAGTGGATCCGCGTAACGGTGCTGGTCTCGCTGATGCTGATCTGGCTGAACGTGCTAACCATCGCCGGTCCCGCGCTGTCGCTGCTGCCGACCAAAGCCGCCACGCCGGAGGTGGTGCTTAACCAGACGCCAGCGGCCGGACAGAGCCCGGCCGCCGCCGCGCCGGACGGTCTCGGTCAGTCGGCGCCGCCGACCAGCGCCAACCTGACCGCCTGGCTGAACCGTTTTTACGACAGCGAACGCAAGCGCGTGACCCATTTTCCCGACAGCCTGCCTGCGGATTCGCAGCCGTTCGATATTCTGGTGGTGAATATCTGTTCACTCGCCTGGTCCGATATCGACGTTTCGCAACTGCGCAGCCATCCGCTGTGGCGCCACTTCGATATCGTGCTGAACAACTACAATTCCGCTACCGGCTACAGCGGCCCGGCGGGGATTCGTCTGCTGCGCGCCAGCTGCGGCCAGACGTCGCACAGCGATCTCTATAAACCGACCGACACAAGCTGCTATCTGTTTCAGAATCTGGCGAAGCTGGGCTTTAAAGAGCAGTTGATGATGGACCATACCGGCGTGTTTGGTAACTATCTCAAGGAGCTGCGTGATGACGGTGACATGCAGGCGCCGCTGATGTCGCAGGCGGGCATTGCGCCGGAGCTGACCTCGTTCGACGGCTCGCCGGTATTTAACGATGCGCAGCTGATGCAGCGCTGGCTGGATGACCGCAGCAAGAGCAGCGATGCGCGCAGCGCCACGTTCTATAACCTGATCCCGCTGCATGATGGCACGCGCGATCTCGGCAGCACCAAAACCGCGCCGTGGAAGCCGCGCGCGCAGCTGCTGTTCGACCAGCTCGACGCGTTCCTGACCAATCTGGAGAAGTCGGGTCGACGCGTGATGGTGCTGGTGGTGCCGGAGCACGGCGCGGCGCTGCAGGGCGATAAGATGCAGATGTCCGGCCTGCGCGATATTCCCAGCCCGAGCATTACGCATGTGCCGGTGGGCATTAAGTTTGTCGGCATGAAAGCGCCGCATCAGGATCAGCCGCTGGCCATCGACGCGCCGACCAGCCTGCTGGCGATTTCCGAGCTGGTTTCCCGCGTGGTGGATGGGCAGGTGTTTAACGCGCCAAACGTCAATATGTCGGTGCTGGCGGACAAGCTGCCGCAGACGCCGGTGGTGTCGGAGAATGACAATGCCGTGGTGATGATGTATCAGGGCAAGCCGTGGATCCGGCTGAACGGCGGCGACTGGGTTGCTTATCCGCAGTAATGTGCCTGCTGCGCAGGTTGGCTCTGAGCGGGTTCCGCCCGCCAGGCGGCAAGGTTCGCTGCGCGAATGGGCTCTGAGCGGGTTCCGCCCGCCAGGCGGCAGGGAGTTTCAGCCGCTCCGCTGCTGGCGTGCGTGTTAAGGGGCTCGCCAGCCCCTTAACAATCCCGGCTTCCGGCAGCCTCCACGCCGCGCTCCGCGCGGTCCCTTCGTTGCTTACGTCGGCCGCACGGACCGCGCGGATTCGACATCCTGTCTCATGCCGCGCTCTCGCCGACGTCCTGTCGGCTCGTCCTGGCCGCCGTGCGCGCCTCAGCGTGTCGGATGCCTCTGACTGCCCCGCCTGTGAGTTTCCTTATTTTTTATTAACGACAGCGTCGTCTGAACGCATGACGCATGTTTTCAGCGAAAAAGTTACGCCTTTAAGAATCAGGACGTACAGCGGGGGTTGTGGGGGCCATCGCAGCCGCTGAGCGAAGGAAGGATTTCAGGATGAGGCGACAGGACGTCGCCGAAAGCGCGGGCCAGGCCAGGACGGCCTGTCCTGCGCGGTCCGTCAGAAATCCTGACGAAGCGAAGGGACCCGCGCAGCGGGCGGGTGAGCTGGCCCGGGGCGCGGGTGCAGGGCCGGCGCCTACCGGCCCTGCTCGGTCGCCCGCAGCGGGCGAAATGAAACTCCCTCGCTGTCAGGCGAACGAAACCCGCACCGCTGTCAGGTGAACGTTCGCCGCGGCGAACCTCACCCGTCAACGCTTCTCCTGAAGCGCCAGCCACACCAGCAACTGCAAGCTGGCGGAAAAATAATTCTGGTCCGGCGCAAGCCGATCGCTGATATAGCCGGTCTCGTTCAGCGTCAGATCGCGGATCGCCAGCAGGCCGCCGTCGAGATTATAAGGGGCGTTGCTGTTGCCCAGCACGTCGAACCAGGCGGGCGTCGTCAGGCGACCGTAGCGTTGCCAGACGTTCTGGAACGGCACCAGACGCAGGCTCTGCGGGTCGTACCACCAGATATAGAGCGGCACGCGCACCGCGTCGTAGCTAAAACGGTTCGAGTAGCCCACCGCGGGCGCCACCGAGCCGTCCGCGTTCAGCGCCACCCAGTCGAGCGGCAGGCCCGTTTTGCCGAAATGCATCTCGCCCAGCAGATCCATGCCGTCGTCAATCAGGGCGTTCCACACCTTGAGATGGCTGTGTTCGGCAAATTCGCGCCAGGCCTCGAAAATAAAATAGGAGGGGTTCAGCACTATGTAGCTGGTCTTGTTGAACCCCTGCGCGCCCGGCAGCATCACCGTACGTCCCGCGTAGGTCACCACGTTGTGCTTCACGATGGCGCGCTGAATGCGATCCGACGCCTGCTGATAGGCCTGCGACGACCACTTATCGGCCGCGCGCTGCAGCGCCCAGGCAATCAGCACGTCGCCGTCGGAGGCGTTGTTTTTGTCTGCCACCGGTTCGGCGACGTCCGGCGTATAGCGCCAGTAGAAGAGATCGTTTTGCGTATTCAGCAGATGCTGGCGCGTCCAGCTCCACAGCTTATCGAAGGTCGCGCGATCGTCGTTCGCCACCGCCAGCAGCATGCCGTAGCCCTGCCCTTCGGTATGGCTGACGTTATTGTTGGCGTTATCGACAATACGTCCTTCCGGCGTTGAAAAGCGGCTTTTGAAGGTGCTCCAGCCATCGGCCGACGCCTGCGCGCTTACCATCATCACCATGAAAAAAATCACCCATCTGAGCCAGGCTGGCTTTGTCATCTCATCGCTCCGTTAGTACCGATAGTGCAGCGTATTGCCGTCGTTAAGCTCCAGCGCCACCGCAACCGCCGCGCCGCCGCCCTGCGCGCGCAGCCAGCCGCCGTAAAGTCCCGCCAGCACGGCGGCCAGCGCCGACTGCCAGCTTTTCGCATCCAGCGCGCCGTCGCCCGCAGGCAGCGCATGGTGCTTCAGTAAAATCGCCGCGTCCTGCGGCTGCAGCTGAACAAACCCCCAGTTAAAGCGAGCCAGCTGCAAATTCATTTCGCGCTCCAGATCCTGCACGGTGCGCGCGTCAGGCAAAGGATAGCGCGCCGCCAGCGAATCGCCCATGTCGTAGAGAAACGCCTCCGCCTCTTCTTTGCCCGCATTGGCGAGCATGCCCTCCATCATCACGCTGACCAGATCGAACCAGCCCGGCTGATGCGTATGGCTTGCCGCGCCCGTATGCTCACTCATTAGTTGTCTCCAAACAGATAGCGGAAGTAGAGCTGCGCCGTGCTTTCGCTGTAGTCGCCGAAGGTGTCGTAGCCCAGCTGGCCGCCGACCGTGACCGCTTTATTCACTTTGTAATCCGCGCCGGCGTGCAGGTTGTAGCCGATGCCGTTTTTGATGTCGCCGCTATAGTAAGCGCTCTTTACCGCGCCGCTCGCCGCATAGGATTCCAGCTGCGCCTGCATAGCGGGATCGTTCGGGAAGTATGCGCTGCGATCCTGGCTGTAAGACTGATAGCCGACCGAGCCGCCGACCTTTACGCTCAGGTCATCAAACTTGCGCGTAAAATCGATGGGAAATGACACCGCCGTATAGTTCTGCGGGCTGAAGTAGCCGCCCTGACCGTAGCTGAAATAGCTGAGGTTTTTCGAGAAACCCATCCACGACAGGCTCATGCCGACCTTCAGTTCGCGGTCGTCGCGGTGGAAAGGCCGTACGTAAGCGCCCGCCGTGGCGTTGAGACTGTCGTTGCTCGCCACGTTCTCGCCGATATAGCTGTAGGCGCCGCCGCCGACGTAGAAGCCCGCATCGCCGTTGTCATAGCTCAGCAGCGCATTGCCGCCGTTTTTAGTGACGCCGCCCCAGCGTTTGCCGCTCGCTTTATCCTGTACGCCGACGTAAGAGAGCAGGCTGTCGGTCATCGCGCGGCGCTCTCCGGTAAGGATCAGCGTCAGGAAGTCGGTGAGTTTCGGCGACCACTGCACCCCGCCCACCAGCGTGCTGAGATCCTGGCCCAGCGGCGTGCTGCCAAGGTCGATTTTATAGCTGTCGCCTTTCAGCGCCAGGTTCAGCTCCACGCCGGATGCTCGCTGCGAATCGGTCGAGGCGCTCGGCACGTCGGTGGCCTTCGCGCCGCCGGCGGCAACCACCTTCGCCTGCTCAAGCGCGTTGCTGCCGAAGCGACGCCATGCATCGCCCGCCGCGCTGCCCGCCGTCAGCGAAAGCGGCGTCATCATAAAATCGAAGCGTGCGTCGCCGAAGGGCACGGTTGAGAAGGTCAGCGGCGCTTTCGCCTCGGTCAGATTACTGAGGCCCGACTCGCCGTCGCGCGCGCGCACCTGCACCTGACCCTGCGTCCAGGTGCCGGTTTTCTCCTGCAGCCCCTCCATCATGCTGTCGATCTGATGCAGGGTGCGCGCCTGCTGCAGCGGCAGGTTATCGCCGCTCGCCAGGACGACGCCTTCGGCGCTGCTGGTCACGCCAGCCGGCGCGCTCTGCCACGGCAGCACGCTGCCGTAGCTGGATGGCGAGCGTCCCACCGGCGAGGCGCTGCGGTCGATAAAGGGATTGTCCGCCAGCGCCAAGCCGCCGACGGTCGGCGTCTCGCCGTTTTGTGCGCCCTGCAAACCAGTCAGTTGGCCGCGCGCGCTGCGAAGGTAGCGCATCGCCTGGGCGCGATCGCCGTTCGCATCGGCGACGCGCGCCAGCAGCAGCAAGCGCTCTGGCGTTTGCTGCGCCTGCAGACCGCGCGACAGATCGTTGGCGCGCGCCAGGTTGTTCTGCGCCAGCGCCACGTTAATCGCGCCGACGCGCGCGTCCTGGGTCGCGGTGTCCTGGGTCAACAGGTAGTCATAGACCACGCCCGCTTCTTTGTTCATCTTGCCGTCCTGATAGAGACGGGCCATGGCGAAAATCAGATCGCGATTCTGCGGGTCGTGCTGCAGGGCGCCGATGAGCTTGTCATAGGCGGCGGCGTACTGCTTCTGCTCGCGCAGGCGATCTACCTCGTTAATCACGTAGCCGTTGCGAATGCCTGCCAGCTGCGTCGGCGTGCTGCGCGCCTGCAGCTCTGGCGCGTCGAGAAAGCGCTGCGCTTCGCTGGCCAGTCCCGCCTGGTTCAGCACGGCGACCTGCGCCGCGTAGTCGCCTGCATTGCCCTGCACGCCGCGCTGCATGTTGCCGCGCACGATCGCGACGGCTGTCGCGACGTCGCCCGCTCTGGCGAGCTTTTGCGCCAGATTGCCTGCATCCGCCGGGTTAGCGGGCGGCGTCTGCGCCAGCGCTTTTAGCGTGTTAACAGCGGCGGCGTTCGCGCCCTGCGCCAGATAGCTGTCGGCGGTCGCCATCTGCAGATTGAAGTTAACGCGCTGCGCCAGCTCGCGCATGTCGCGCGTCTGGGCGCTGGCGGGAATACGCGCCAGCAGCGCGCTGGCCTGCTGCCAGCCGCCGCTCTCGCTGGCGTTGATAGCGGCGGCGTAGCGCTCGCTGACGCCCGCGCCGTCGCGCATCGCAAACTGCATCACGCCTGCGGCCTGCGGCATGTCGCCCTGCGCGCGATAGAGGCGCGCCAGGTCCAGGCGCAGCCAGCCGTCGCTGGGGTAGCGCTGAATGCCCTGCTGCAGCGTGGCGATCGCCGCACTGGCGTCGCCTGCCTTCAGCTCGCGTTTCGCCTGCTGGCGAATCGGATCGCTGCCGCCATTGCTGGCGCGCGGCGCCACGCTCTGGCGCACGCTGTCGGGCAGCGACGCCAGCAGCGTACTCGCCTCGGCGCTGCGGTTTTGCTGGCGCAGAACATAGAACAGCCCCTCTTTCGCGCTGCGGTTATCCGCATCGTTTTGCAGGATGGCGCGATAGGCGCGCTCCGCCTCGCTGAACTGGCTGCCGCGGCGCAGCACATCAGCGCGGAACAGCTGCGCGGCGACGCCTTTTTCCCCTTCCGCCTGCGTCAGCGGCGCGCTGAGCGAGAGCGCCTGGACGCTGTCGCCGTTTTTCAGCGCCTGCTGCGCCGCCGCCAGCTGCGCATAGAAGCGCGCATCGTTGGCCTGCTGCTGCCGCTCGGCGCCGCGCTCGCCACCAAGCTGGGCCGAGCGTTGCAGGTAGTCCGCCGCTTCACCGTAGCGGCCGCCGCGCTGCGCGACGTAGCCCATGCCCGCCAGCGCGTCGGCATCCTGCGGACTGGCGTTCAGCACTTTCTCAAAACTGTTTTGCGCGCCGCTGACGTCGCCGCTGTTAAGCGCGTTAAAACCCGCGCCCTTCTCGGCGCCGCCGACATTTTTACGGTAGTAATCCATTACCGCCGCGTCCTGCGGATGGCGCTGCTGCCAGCGCTGATAGCGCGCGGCGTCCGACGGCTGCGGGCCGAGCCACAGCAGCGCCTGGCGCAGCGAACGATCGGCCTCCGCGCTGCCGTCCGCCAGCGTGCCGAGCAGATCCACGCCCTCGCGGCGCGTGGCGTCCTGATAGGTCAGGGCTTTGCCCAGCGCCAGCCTGGCGCTGACATCCTGCGGATGCGCCGCCGAGAACTGCCGCAGCGCGTCAACCGCCTGCGGCAGCAGGGTGCGGTCGCCCGCCATCGTCAGGTAGTACTCCGCCGCCACGCTGGCGGGCGGCTCGTTGCCGTTAAAGGTGTTGCGCCACGTCTGCAGCGACGCGGCGATATTGCCGCTGCGCGCCTGCTGACGCGCCAGCGACAGCTGCGCCTGCGGGATGGTTTGCAGCTGGCGCGCGTTATCCAGTTCGCTCAGGCGCGCGTCCTGCGGCGAGACGCTGCTCAACTGCTGGCGGTAGCGCGCCGCGCCTTCGACGTCACCGCCCTGCTGCGAGTAAAGCGCCAGCAGATAGAGCGCCTGCGCGTTGCTCGGTTCCACCATCAACACTTTTTGCAGCGCGGATTTCGCTAGATCGTCATGCGCTTTCTGATGCCAGTAGGCCGCCTGGTCGAACAGCGCCTGCAGCGCCGGATTGGCGCTTTCCGCCGCCAGCAGCGGCAGAGAGAGAGAAAGCGCGCCGCCCAGCAGCAGCGCGCGACGGATACCGGTGCTTATCGTTGTTTTCATTGTGTTCATCCTGACCTCTTACCGGAGTCGCGCGCGTTGGGCGGGGTAAGTCGACGCCGCGCATGGCGCTGCAGCATGGCGAAAATCGCCGCGCCCGCCAGCCCGGCAAGGATCAGCGCCGCCAGCGCCATCAGCACCGAATGCTGGCTGGCGTACCACACCACCATCATGTACCAGGGCATCTCGCCGCTCGGATACTGCGGGCCGACGCGGAAGCTGCGAATGCCGTTCTCGTCGGTGATGATGGCGGTATCGCCACGGATCGCCGCGTTAATGCGCGCCGAGTTCAAATCGCCATGCAGCCGCAGCAGCTGTTCGTCGCTGGTCGCGACCGTCATTACCACGGTGCGATCGGGATTCCAGGGCGAGCGGTAGCTGACAAAGCCGCGCCACGCCTCGTTCGAGGAGAAGTAGCGATCGGCGTCCAGCGGCTGGCGATACCAGTCGCCGGTCAGCCAGCTGCGCACGTTGTCCAGGGTCGAGGGCGTTTTCACGCCGAAGTTGGCGCCGTTAGCCTCGAACGGCGAACGCGCCAGCATCTGCTGGTTAAAGCGGCTGTCGCCGGTGGTGCTGATCGCCAGCACGTCGCTCTTCGCCAGCCGCGCCAGGTGAGTGCCGCCGCTGGGCAGGCCGAACATCACCTGGTTCTGCGTCAGCGCCGCGCCGGTGGCGTTGCCCGCGCGCGCCGCCAGATCGAGCAGCGTGGCGATTTCGGCATTGCTCGGTTTCTCCGGCATCAGCAGCGTGGTCTGGCTGAAGTCCGCCAGCCGCGTAAAGGGAAAGGAAGCGCCGACGAAGTAGGAGAGATTAGGCAGCAGCGTGAAGTGGCGCGTGTGGCTCAGGTCGATCCATGACGCCTCTTCAATGCGGCTTTTGATGTTGTTGTTGAGCAGCACGCCGCAGGGCGCGTCCGCTTTCGGCCGGATATTGAAGTAGAGCGAGAGCTGGTTGTCGCCGTAGATCAGCCAGGGATCGAGATGCAGCTGATACTGCTCCTGACGCGCGTCGCCGCCCAGACGGTGCCACGCCTGTTCGAGCAGGCCGACTTTGTTTACCGTCAGGTTGCGCAGAAAGGTGCCGTTCAGCATCACGTTGAGGAAAGAGCTGTTCTCGTCGATCCAGCTCTCTGACGGAAAGCGATAGTTCAGGTTTACCGGCACGGTATCGCCGTCCCACAGAAAGAGATCCGGCGCGGCGCGAAAATTAACGCGCAGCGCGTCGTGCCAGAGGCCGGTCGACGTCAGGCTCTGGTTCGGGTCCAGCAGTTCGTTGAGACGCACCGGGCGGCTGGTGTTAATCCAGCGCGGCGCGTCGTAGGGTTTGCGGCTGGCGAGAGGCTGCGGCTCAACGGCGAGACTGCTGGCGTCGGTATTCAGCGGCTGCGTGGTGAGGCGCAGCGCCGCCTGACGCAGCTGGGCGTCATCCTCGCCCGTCACCAGCAGCAGCTTATAGACCGGGTTATTGGGGTTATCCACCAGCGTCAGCTGCGGGCCGCTCGCCTGCGGCAGAGTCAGAGCGCCGATACGATCGCCCGGATGACCGAACAGAATGCCATTTTGCTCGGGTAGCTCGCCGCGCGATACCGGGAAGCGGATGGTGCGATAGTCGCTCTGAATGCCGAGCCACGACGCCACCAGCGCGGCGGCGCTAATCGCGTCCGGCGCGACGTTGCTGGCGAAGCCCATGGTGACCGACGCGGGCGTCATGCGCAGCGGGTCGATAAACGGACGCGGGAAGTTGCGCAGGCGCGTGCCGATATTCAGCTGCTGCCCTTCCAGACTCAGCGTAGTTTTCGGCAGGATCGTAACCTGATAGTTCTGCGCACTCTCTTTCTCGCACAGCAGCTTATCCGCATCGTTAATTTTAAAGCTGAGGTTATTGCTGGCGACCACCATCGCGGCGGGGATCTCCAGCTGATAGTCGCTGACGTCGCTGTCGCTGGCGCCAAGGGGCAGCGTGCCGAGCGGCTGGCCGTTGAGCATCAGCTGCAGCGAGGTGTTGCGTGCCGCCAGCGCCTGAGAGACGCGCAGCGACAAATTGAGGTGCGCGTTGGTGATCACCTCATCGCCCGGCAGAGTAAAAACGATGCCGGACTGCAGTTGACCGCCGCTCAGGATAATGCCCTGCTGCTGGCCCATCTGCGCGACGGAAATGGTGCTGCTGATCGGCTGGTTCAGCGCCGCGGCTGGCGTAGGCGCGATCACAGGCTGGCCCGGTACGAAGGGCGCGGCGGCGGCGGCGGACGAGAGCTGCGGATCGGCCTGCTCCAGTCCCGCCGGCGGCGGCAAGTCAGACAGCACGCGCTCCTGCTGGGTTGAGGGCGCGCTCGGCTCTGGCGCGGCGGGCGCGCTCAATTCCAGTGCAGCAGGCGCGCTCGACTCAGGCGCAGCTGGCGCGTTCAGTTCGGGCGCGGCGAGCGGGTTCGATTCCGGCACGGCGGACGCGCTCGATTGTGGCGCGGCAGGCACAGCCGACTCTGGTGCGACGGACGCGCTCGATCCCGGCGCGGCAGGCACAGCCGATTCTGGCGCGACAGGCATAGCCGACTCCGGCGCGGCGGGCGCGGCGCTGTTGACCGGCGCGGCAGAATTATCGGGCGCTTCCGCCCAGCCTGCGTTCAACCACAGCGCCGCCGCCAGCGATGAGGCCAGCAGAGAGTGAGTCATGATTTTCATGCTGCGCCGTCCTCTTTTGCCGCGGCAGGCGCGCGGCCTTTGGCGCGTCGATCCCTCCAGGTCAGCCAGAACAGCTCGAACACGGTGCGAATAATGGTGCCCAGCGAGAGCAGCGCATTGTCTTTTTTGTACTCCGGCTGAAGCCAGGCGTCGGCGCGCGCCAGCACCACGCGCACCAGCTCGCGCCGACGCGCCAGCGGCATCGCGGCGAAGCGCAGGCGAATCGACTTGTCGTCGCCGGAAATTTTGCTCACCGGAATGGTAATAGCGCCCGACTGCAGCAGCAGATCGATCTCTTCAATCTCATCGGTTTCATGACGGTTATCCGGCGCATCCAGCTGCGCGCCGCCCATGGAGAGATCGCTGGTGCGGGTGCGCGACGAAATGCCGCTGGCGTAGTGGATAATTGCCGGGATCTCTACCTCGATGCGGATGGTTTTACGCACCTGCCGCGTTTCACGCGCCACCGCGATCGCCGCCATCAGGATAATCAGGCTAAAGAGCGCCCAGCCGACGTTCAGGGCAATCACGTAAGGGTCGACGCCGAAGTAGTCGTGCATCACCGCGCGCCCCACGCCTGCGGCGATGCCGATGCCCAGCAGCGCCGCCACGATGACGTGCGGACGCACAATGTGAAAATCGAAGAAGCCCTGATCGAGCAGGCCGCCTTTGTCGGTCACGTTAAATTTGCCGTGCCTGGGCGACAGCAGAGTCAGCAGCGTCGGGATCACCAGGTGGAAACACATCACGGTTTCGTAGATTTCGCCCCAGAAGGTGTAGCGAAAGCGACCGTTCATGCGCGAGTTGACGTAGAGCGACATCACCAGGTGCGGCAGCACATAGGCGAAGATCAGCGACGCCGACGAGTGAATGATATTGAGATTGAACAGCAGATAGGCGAGCGGCGCGGTCAGGAACACCACCCGCGGCAGGCCAAACTGAAAGTGCAGCATGGCGTTGAGATAGCAGAGGCGCTGCTGCCACTTCAGGCCGCGTCCCAGCAGCGGATTGTCGACGCGGAAAATCTGCGTCATACCGCGCGCCCAGCGCGTACGCTGCACCACGTGCAGACCCAGACGCTCAGTCGCCAGACCGGCCGCCAGCGGGATCGCCAGAAACGCCGAGCCCCAGCCGCGCCGCTGCATTTTTAGCGCGGTATGGGCATCTTCCGTCACCGTTTCCACCGCGAAGCCGCCGATCTCCTCCAGCGCCGCGCGACGGATCACTGCGCAGGAGCCGCAGAAAAAGGTGGCGTTCCAGTTGTCGTTGCCCTGCTGCACCGGGCCGTAGAACAGTGCGCCTTCGTTGGGAATGGTGCGCGCCGCGCGCAGGTTGCGTTCGAAGGGATCGGGCGAATAGAAGTAGTGCGGCGTCTGCAGCAGCGCCAGCTTCGGATCGGACAAGAATGGGCCGACGGTGGCCTGCAGAAAGGTGCGCGTGGCGACGTGGTCGCAGTCAAACACGCAGATCAGTTCGCCTTTGGTGATCTTCATGGCGTGGTTCAGGTTGCCCGCTTTGGCGTGGCTGTTGTCGTCGCGCGTAATATAGCCGACGCCGACGTCGGCGGCGAAAACCGCAAACTCCGGCCGCTTGCCGTCATCCAGCAGATAGACCTTCAGCTTGTCGCGCGGGTAGTCGATACACTGCGCCGCCAGCACCGTATCGCGCACCACGTCGAGGCTTTCGTTATAGGTCGGCACGTAGACATCAACGGTCGGCCAGAGGGTGACGTCGTCCGGCAGCGGTTCGATGGTGCGCTTTAGCGGCCAGGTGGTTTGCAGAAAGCCGAGAATTAGAATCAGCCAGACATAGATTTCAGCAAGATATAAGCCGATGCCGAGGATCGCTTCCGTTTCGGAATTAAAATGGAGCGTCTCCGTAGTGCGCCACCAGATATATCGGGTGGACATCAGGGCAGAGAGAATAACCATCACCACCGTTATTTTACGGCTTTTGCTGAACCCCAGTAAAAACATCATCAAAATACTGATTAAGCCAAATATATATTGTTTCTGGCTGTCCATCGGCGTAATGACGATTACCGCGGCCGCCGGCGCAAGCACCAGCAGCAACAGGTAAAACCCGATCTTATTCATGATTCACCCTGGAAAAGCGCTGTTTTTTATAGCCCGGCGACGCCAGGCAATTAATAGTGGCTGCTGCGGATCGGCGCCTGAACTTCGCCATTGCCGACGGAAATATTGAGGATATTCGCCACGCGTTTTCCAATCAGTTCAATATCGAACGCGGCGGCGGACGCAGGGCTGAAATCGTAAACCGACTGCTGTGAGGCGTTGGCTTCCGCCACGCTCTCATCGCGATGCACCACGCCCAGTAAGCTGTCGCCCAGCCGCTGCTGCATAAAAGCGGTGACGTCGCGGCTAATATTGCGGCGGTTATCGCTCTGGTTCAGCACGAAGTAGTGACCCAGCTGATTATTTAGCGGCTGGCCAATCATGCGGTTATTTTCAATTTGCGGTAACAGCGAAACCGAGGCGGTATCGGCCAGCATCACCACCAGATGCATTTGCGCCAGCGCGCTCATCGCTTTTAGCGCCGGGCCGGGGCCGGGCGGAAAGTCGGCAACGATCACCAGACCGGGATAGTTCAGCACCGTATCCAGCCCGCGCCGCAGGAAGTGGGGATCTTTCGCCAGGTTCTCTTCAAAACGCTCGCGCTGCGGCTCGGTCACGTCGCCGTAGGGCAAGACAAAAATGTTGCCGCCGGTGGTAAGGATCGACTGGCTCCAGTCCGCCTGCTCTTCCGAGCGCGCGACAAAGCCGCGGCCGTCGTTGAGCGGCACGCCGAAATGCAGACGCAGGGCGTTCTGCACGTCAAAATCGATCGCTAATACCTTGCTGCCCGCCCGCGCTAATCCCCAGGCCAGATTGGCTGCCAGCGTGGTTTTCCCGACTCCCCCTTTTGGCGAGCACACACAAACTAACGGCATAGCGCAATCTTCTCCAGTAACGGTTTGAGCAGGGTTTCTTTCGGCAGGCTGACCGGCTCGCTGTGGCGCGCGCGAAACAGGCCGCCAAAGCGGCGCACGGGCGCGGCCGCGGGCAGGCTAAACGCCTGAGCGGGCGGCGCGGAAACGGATGCGGCGGGTACGCTAAGCGGCGGAACAGGCGACGGGGAAACAGGCGCGACGGCGGGCGGTGCGACGGCTTCAGGCGGCGCCGGAAAGAGCGAAGATCGGGGCGACGAAGCAGCAGGCGCGCGATCCGTCAGGCTATCGAGAATGCTGCTGCGTGCGCCGACAGGCTGCGACGCCGCAGGCTGACGCATCAGCGGCGAGGCGGCTGACGCGCGAAACTCATCGCCGCGCAGCGGCTGCGGCTGTGGCAAATCGATACGCTGGCTGCCGCTGAACGGCGTTGAGGCGTCTTCATTTGCCAGCTGGCGAATAAGCGCCCACTGGCTATTTTCAGCGGGTTCCTGCAGCTGGCCTGACATATCTTTAAAGGCGATATCGAGCGTTTGCGTTTTTTCTTTGAAACGCTGCAAATCGTCGTAATTTTTCATCGGGCCATGGCCTGCATTCAGGAAAAAATTTGCCAGGAATATATCACATTCATTTAGGCTCGGTGAGAAAAATCTGATTATAAAAGACGCACATTCAATAAAAGAGTTTTATCTTTATGATTGATTTAAAACTCTCACAAGCCGTTCTTGTCGGTTTTGTTAATAAATTAATTAATTAGCCTTAACTGAAATAGATAAGCAATTATTGGGGGTCCAATAATAAAAGTTACGCCTTACCCTTTGATGGCGCTGCCAATAGCGTATCGAGACTTTTTTGCGTTTTTTCTTAATGCAAAGCTGACAGGCGTTTTACGCTTTAGACAAAGCATCGCGACAGCCGCTCACGTCAGCGACGATAATCTTTTACCTAAATGTTATTACGGCAGCTGAAGATGTATCAGATGACATGAAGAGTGGGCAATAAAAAGGCTCCTTACGGAGCCTCTGTGTTTAAACAATCCCTTCCGCCGCGCCGACCGGCTGGTTTTCATCCTGATCGACGGCGAAGCAGGCGATCTGCTGATCGCCGTAGCGCTTCAGCTTCGGCTGTAGCTGCACGCAGGTCCCGAAGCGGCGACGGCAGCGCGCGTTAAAGGCGCAGCCCGGCGGCGGATTGAGCGGGCTGGGCAGTTCGCCGGTCAGCTTGATGCGTTCGCGCCGGTCGTCTGGATTAAGACGCGGCGTGGCCGACAGCAGCGCCTGAGTATAGGGATGACGCGGATTGCTGAAGATCGCCTCTTTGCTGCCCTTCTCCACGCAGCGGCCCAGATACATCACCATGACCTCGTCCGCAATGTGCTCCACCACCGAGAGATCATGCGAGATAAAGACGTAAGAGAGTCCCATCTCCTGCTGCAAATCCATCATCAGGTTAAGCACCTGCGCACGCACGGAGACGTCGAGCGCCGAGACCGGTTCGTCGGCGATCAACACGTCGGGTTCGAGCATCAGCCCGCGCGCGATGGCGATACGCTGACGCTGGCCGCCGGAGAACATATGGGGATAGCGATCGTAATGCTCGGTTTTCAGGCCGACCTTCGCCATCATCTCCAGCGTCTTCTCTTTACGCTCCGCCTTGCTCAGCGCGGTGTTAATCAGCAGCGGTTCCTCAAGGATCTGGCTGACTTTCTTGCGCGGATTAAGCGAACCGTAGGGGTTCTGGAACACAATCTGGATTTTCTGACGACGCAGCTTCTGCGCCTGCGGATCGTGCTTCAGCAGATCCTGACCGTGCCAGAAGAGCTGACCTTCGGTCGGCGTTTCAATCATGGTCAGCAGGCGGCCGAGCGTCGATTTGCCGCAGCCGGACTCGCCGACCACCGCCAGCGTTTTGCCGCGCTCCAGATTAAAGGAGACGCCGTCCAGCGCTTTCACCAGGCGCTCCTGGCCGAACAGGCCTTTCTTCACCGGATAGTGTTTTTTCAGGTCAATCGCCTGTAGCAGGTAATCCTGCCTGGTATTATCAAGACTCATAGGTCGGTCTCCCGGCATCATCCAGCGGATAGTGACATTTGGACTGACGCCCCGGAATGTCGCGTAAGGCAGGTTCTTCTTTACGGCAGCGATCGGTGGCGTAGGGGCAGCGCGGATTCAGCAAACAGCCGATAGGACGGTCATATTTGCCCGGCACCACGCCCGGCAGCGACGCCAGACGCGCCTTATCGGCGGCGAACTCCGGCAGCGCGCGCAGCAGCGCCTGCGTATAGGGATGGCGCGGCGCCTTAAAGATATCGCTCGCCTTGCCGCTCTCGACCACCTGACCCGCATACATCACGATGATGTGGTGCGCGGCTTCCGCCACCAGCGCCAGATCGTGCGTAATCAGGATCAGCGCCATATTCTCCTGCTGCTGCAGCTCCAGCAGCAGCTCGATAATCTGCGCCTGAATGGTCACGTCCAGCGCCGTGGTCGGCTCGTCGGCGATCAGCAGCTTTGGCCGACAGGCGATCGCCATGGCGATCATCACGCGCTGGCTCATGCCGCCCGACAGCTGGTGCGGATAGACATCCAGTCGCGACGCCGGGTCGGGAATGCCGACCTGCGTCAGCAGATCGATAGCGCGCTGACGGCGGGTGCGGCGGTTGCCGCCCTGATGCACCTTAATCGCTTCCATGATCTGGTAGCCGACGGTGTAGCAGGGGTTCAGGCTGGTCATGGGATCCTGGAAAATCATCGCCACTTCCGCGCCCACCAGCTGGCGGCGCTCTTTTTCGGAGATGCGTTTCAGGTCGCGCTGGTTGAACTCCAGCTTCTCCGCCATTACTTTGCCGGGAAAGTCGATCAGGCCCATAATCGCCAGCGAACTGACCGATTTGCCCGAGCCGGACTCGCCGACGATCCCCACGACCTGCCCCTGCTCAACCTGATAGCTGATGCGGTCGACCGCGCGGAACGGTGTCTTATCGTCGCCGAAATGCACCGATAATTTATCTACATTTAATAACGCCATCTCGGTGCCTCTTACTGCTTGAGTTTCGGGTCGAGGGCGTCGCGTAAGCCGTCGCCCATCAGGTTAAAGGCCAGCACGGTGAGCAGAATGGTCAGACCGGGAAAGGTCACCACCCACCAGGCGCTTTGCGCATACTGCAGTACGTCGGAGAGCATGGTGCCCCACTCCGGCGTCGGCGGCTGCGCACCCATACCGAGAAAGCCCAACGCCGCCATATCGAGAATGGCGTTGGAGAAGCCCAGCGACGCCTGCACGATCAGCGGCGCCAGACAGTTAGGCAGAATGTTGACGAACATCTGACGCAGCATACCCGCACCCGCCACGCCGGAGGCGGTGACGTAGTCGCGGTTAACCTCAACCAGCACCGCGGCGCGGGTAAGACGGATATAGTGCGGCAGCGCGACAAAGGTCAGCGCGATAGAGGCGTTGACGATCGACGGACCGAAGATCGCCACCAGCACCAGCGCCAGCAGCAGGCTCGGCAGCGCCAGCATAATATCCACGATGCGCATGATAATGGCGTCCACCACGCCGCCGAGGTAGCCCGCCAGCAGGCCGAACACCACGCCGAGGATCAGCGACAGCACCACCACCATACAGCCTACCAGCAGCGACAGGCGCGCGCCATACATCAGACGCGACAGCACGTCGCGGCCCACATCGTCGGTGCCAAGGATATAGCTCCAGCTGCCGCCTTCCTGCCAGACCGGCGGATGCAGCAGCGCATCGCGGAACTGCTCTGCGGGCGCATGCGGCGCCAGCGCGCCGGCGAAGATGGCGATCAGCAGCATCAACACCACATAGACCAGGCCGATGACCGCGCCTTTATTGCGTTTAAAATAGTGCCAGAACTCCTGAATGGGGGTCATCGGCTTGGGTGCAGCGGGTACGCTTGCGGGATCAACAACAGACATGACGCCCCCTTATTTCTTATGTCGTATGCGCGGATTGACCACGCCGTACAGCAGATCAACCAGCAGGTTGACCAGGATAATCAGCACCGCAGTCAGCAACACGCCGCCCTGCACTACCGGATAGTCGCGGCGTTGCAGCGCTTCGATCAGCCAGCGGCCGAGGCCAGGCCAGGAGAAGATGGTTTCCGTCAGGATAGCGCCCGCCAGCAGCGTGCCGACCTGCAGGCCGATCACCGTGACCACCGGCAGCATGGCGTTGCGCAGCGCATGAACCACGATAACGCGCATACGCGTCAGGCCTTTCGCGCGCGCGGTGCGGATATAATCTTCGCCCAACACTTCCAGCATTGCTGAACGCGTCATACGCACAATCACCGCCAGCGGGATAGTGCCGAGCACGATAGCGGGCAGGATCATATGCATCACCGCATCCTTGAAGTCGCCCGCCTCGCCCCAGAAGAAGGTGTCGATCAGCATAAAGCCGGTAAGCGGATTACTGTCGTCCAGGAACACGGTGTCGCTGACGCGGCCGGAAACCGGCGTCAGGTTAAGCTGCACCGACACCAGCATGATCAGCATGATGCCCCACCAGAAAATCGGCATGGAGTAGCCGGTCAGGGAGATGCCGACCGCGGTATGGTCGAAGATAGAGCCGCGCTTCACCGCCGCAAGAACGCCTACCGGGATACCCACGGCGACGGCGAAGATCATGGCGCAGATGCCGAGTTCCAGCGTGGCTTTAAAGCGCGGTACGAACTCATCCCATACCGGGATGCGGCTCTTGAGCGAAATGCCCAGATCGCCATGCAGCACGCCGTAAATGTAGTGAACGTACTGTTTCCACAGCGGCTGGTCGAGGCCAAAGGCCGCCATCAGCTGGGCGTGACGTTCCGGGGAGATCCCGCGTTCGCCCGCCATGATCAGCACCGGATCGCCGGGGATCATATGCACGAATGCGAAGGTCAACAGGGTAATGCCGATAAATGTCGGGATGACAAGTCCCAGACGTCGGAGTATGAACTGCAGCATAAGCCGGATTCTCAGTCTTTTCCCGCCGCGGTAAGCTGCGGGATCTATTGCTCACAACTCGCTCCCGAAAAAAATCGCGGGCGCGACGCAAAGTGCGTTAACCGTCATCTTTCGCTGCGCAGGCGCGAGGGCCCCGGCCCGACGTTTACCGCGGCAAATGTCGGAGACTGGTCGGCTCGCCGCTTTCCTGCAGCGCGAAGATGTTGGGTTTTATTCGAAGAAGTTAGCCGAAAATGCGCGTCGACTAAGCGGGCAAGCGCCCGCTCAGGGGCCGAACAGGTCGGCCCGCACCACAGGAGTTATTCCTGGATATCGACGTTTTCGAAATGGTGTTTACCTAACGGATCGACCACGTAGCCAGAGACTTTTTTGCTCACCGGCTCAAACACCGTAGAGTGCGCGATAATCAGCGCCGGCGCCTGGTCATGCATCACTACCTGCGCCTGCTTATAAAGCTCGATACGTTTATTGTGGTCCGACTCCGCACGCGCCGGCTGGATCAGATCTTCAAACGGCTTGTAGCACCAGCGCGAGTAGTTGGAGCCATCTTTTGCCGCCGCGCAGCTAAACAGCGTGGCGAAGAAGTTGTCCGGATCCCCGTTGTCGCCGGTCCAGCCCATCATCACCGACTGGTGTTCGCCCGCTTTCGCGCGCTTCAGGTATTCACCCCACTCGTAGGTCACGATTTTGGCTTTCACGCCGATTTTCGCCCAGTCAGCCTGAACCATTTCCGCCATACGGCGCGCGTTCGGGTTGTAAGGACGCTGAACCGGCATCGCCCACAGGTCAATAGAGAAGCCGTCAGCCATACCCGCTTCTTTCAGCAGCGCTTTGGCTTTTTCCGGATCGTAGGCGTAGTCCTGAATCGCGTCGTTGTAGCCCCACATGGTCGGCGGGATCAGGTTCTTCGCGGCCTGGCCTGCGCCCTGATAAACAGCGTCGATAATCGCTTGCTTATTCACCGCCATAGTCAGCGCCTGGCGTACCTTGACGTTATCCATCGGCTTCTTCTCGGTGTTGAACGAGAGGTAGCCAACGTTCAGGCCCGGCTGCTCCATCAGGTTGATCTTGGTGTCTTTCTTCATGCTGGCGATGTCAGCCGGGTTCGGGTACGGCATCACCTGGCACTCGCCCTTCTGCAGCTTGGCGTAACGCACAGAGGCATCCGGCGTGATAGAGAAGACCAGACGATCGATTTTCGGCTTGGTGCCCCAGAAGTCCGGGTTGGCCTTATAGAGAATGCGCGAATCTTTCTGGTACTGCTGCAGCACGAACGGACCGGTGCCGACCGGGTTCAGATCCAGCTTCTCCGGCGTACCGGCTTTCTGCATCTTGTCCGCATACTCTTTCGACAGAATCGACGCGAAATCCATGCCGAGGTCGGCAAGGAACGGCGCTTCCGGGCGCGTCAGGGTAAAGCGCACGGTGTAGTCGTCGACTTTCTCGATTTTGCCGATCAGCTTCGGCATATCCATGCCTTCGAAATATTCGTAGCTGCCGCCGGAAACGTTGTGGAAGCTGTTGTTTTTATCCAGCTGGCGCTCGAACGAAAACACGACGTCGTCGGCGTTGAATTCACGCGTCGGCTTAAACTCTTTGGTGGTCTGCCACTTCACGCCTTTACGCAGGTGGAAAGTATAGGTTTTGCCGTCATCGCTGACGTCCCACTTCTCCGCCAGGCCAGGCTGCAGCTCGGTGGTGCCTATTTTGAACTCAACCAGACGGTTATAGATCGGCACGGAGCTGGCGTCATAGGTGGTGCCAGAGGTGAACAGCTGCGGGTTAAAGCCTTCCGGCGAGCCTTCTGAACAGTAAACGAGGGTTTTTGCCTGAACACCTGCGGCGACGGTCATAGCAATCAGGCTCAGACCGACCTTCAGCATCCTGGATTTGGCCAGGGAGTTGATCATGCTTTTGCTCCATTGTGATGTGATGTTGTGTGTATTGCCCGACCTCTGTTTTTTTTATGCGGTTCAGGCGGACCACTGACGTGGTCGAAAGTGCGGAGCGTTCTTGTTGTGTTTTCCCGACGCCGTGGAAACTGCCGGATCACGCCGCTTCTGCAACTTTATTGACGCATCAATTTGTCAACAGTTGCAATGAACGTCAATACAGCCGCGAGTTATTTACACAGAGTGTGAGGAATAGCAAGCAACGGTAAAAAAAAGCCTTCTCACTTAATCACCAGATATTGCACAGCGCTTTTCGCTGCCAGACCATATATCTCACTAAGCCTGACGATAATTGACAGTGATTCTCACCGCTAAAAAACATCGGCGCTTGCGCGATAAATGTTGAATAACTGAACGATTCAGCGTGCGTTATCGCGTCCAGGCAGTAGAAAATGCTGGGATTCAGGCATAAGCAATCCGCATGACGATAAAAAAGGTCATAAGAAAAACGCGATGCGAAATAAGCGTCTGGGCCTGATGCGGCGCGCATTAGCGCGTTGAAAACGGCAATAATCAGATGAAACCCGCCTGAACGGCGGCAATGGGGAATTTAGTGAAGTTTTTAATAAAACTGAGGGAAAAAGCAGAAACAATCACAGGCGATATTATATCGAAAAAAGAGCCAGCGAAATTGTTCGATACGCGCGGTTAACGCCTCACAAAAACTTATGCGAATGACAGTTTAATCATGCCTGCTTTTTATTGGATAGCGCATTCGAGCATGAAGAGAATGACATTAAAACAAGTGCCAATATGCTGCATTAAAGTTCTTAGGCGACATATGTTTCAAACAGGCCGCACCTGAGCTTAAACGCGGATGGCATGCACGGAGAAACACGAGTTGCGAGCAATCTCTTTTCAAACAGACAGCGCCTCAGTCGAAACGCGGATGGCATGGGCGGAGAAACACGAGTCGTGAGCAATCTCTTTTCAAACAGACAGCGCCTCAGTCGAAACGCGGATGGTATGGACGGAAGAGCAAAGCGTCCCGCGACAGGGCCGTCGCGGGCCGAGCGCGCAGGGATGCGTACAGCGACTTTGCGATCCGTCCATACCATCCGCGTGAGCACGAGTCTTACAGCGTCGTTTTCCTGCAGACGAAAAAAAACCTGCTTTTTCAAGCAGGTTTCTTAAATCTGGTCGGTGAGAGAGGATTCGAACCTCCGACCCCTTCGTCCCGAACGAAGTGCGCTACCAGACTGCGCCACTCACCGATGGGGGCGCATGTTACTGCGCCCGATTGTCAGCGTCAACCGCTTTTTAGCGGTTTAGCCGCGTTCGCCTGGAAAGCAGCCTGCCCGCCAAAATTCTGGTGCTTCTCAGTCACATCCCGCGCGTCGCTGTGCGACGAAACCGGCGCCTGACACCAGTTATTCGCCGCTTTAATACCGCCGTTCGGCGAACTGTAGCCCAGACAACCCAGAATCGTATCGAACAGCTCAACGTGGCGATGCGTCTTACCGACGCGCTGCTGCGCCTGCAGACGCTCGAAATTAGCGCGGTTATTGGCATCGGCCAGATACTTATCCGACGCCCACACCATCATCGGCACGCGGAACTGCTCCGGCGGCGCCAGCTCGCGCGGCGTACCGTGCAGGTGCATATTCTCGCTAATCGACTCGCCGTGGTCGGCGGCATAAAACACAATCGCTTTCTTATCGCGCAGCTGATCGAACACGCTATCGAGCATGCTATCCACGTAAAGAATCGAGTTATCGTAGGCGTTAATCAGCTGCGCCTTGCTGCAGGTCTCATCGACGCCCATACACTCCGGCTGATAGCGCGCGAAACTGCGCGGATAGCGCTGCGAATAGAGATAGTGCGAACCTTTGGTATGCAGCACCACCAGATGCTTGCCGTGCGGATAGCGATCCAGCGACGCCTTCAGTTCCGGCACCAGCAGCATATCGTCTACCGACTTGCCGGCATTGCGCGGCTCCGAGCCAATCTGCTCGCGGAAGGCGAAATTATTAACCTCCGCGTTATCGTAAAACCAGACCTCGCTCTGCATGGCGAACAGCTCGGACGAAAAGCCCAGCTCCTTCATCACGGCAAAAATATTCTTCTCTTTCAGCGTACGTCCCGGACTATCCTCGGTGCCGCCTTCGCGCACGAACATACAGCGCAGCGACAGCTTGGTGGCGGTGTCGCACGACTCGCCACGGAACGCCACCAGATTCTTCTCTTTAGAAAGCTTCGGCGTGGTATCGCGATCGTAGCCCAGCATGCCCATATGATCCCAGCGCGTGGTCTCGCCGATCACGAACACCACATAGGTATCGTCAATGCCCGGCGGCGCGACATAGGTAAACTTCTTCGCCGGATCGAGCAGCTCCTGACTGTCCAGCGTCTCATCAATCCGCGTCCAGGCAAACAGCCCTACCGCTGCCAGCCAGTTTGACGGCAAATAAGAGTGCGCCACCACGCCGCCGTAGCTCGGCAGATCGATATTGGTAATCTCTTCATTAGCCTTTTGCAGCTTGTCGAAATAGCGGATCGGCAGCCACACCAGCGCCACGCACAACAGCATCAACAGCGCAGGCTTAAGGCGCTGTCCCGGCGTGCGCAGCTGCTCCATCAGCGTCTGGCTAAGGTTATTACGCCAGATCATCAGCAGCGGCAGCGCGCTGACGCCGACCATCCAGAGCACGAAGTGCAGGCCGACCACCTCTTTCGACAGATCGACGTCGGTGGTCATCACCGAGGCGACGATGCCGTAGCCGATAACCACGTTAAAAAAGGCCATATAGTAGGCCGCAGCGACGGAAATCAGTACCAGCAGCGTCGCGAGTATGCGATAGAGCCGCTTGCCGCCCAGCGACAGCAGACGCATCAGGAAAAAAGTCAGCACGACGATAGCCATCACTTCCGTGAAAGCCGTCAGCCAGTTGGTGGGTGTGGATTTGGTAAGAAAGCCGTCAAAACGACGGTAAAAAATCGGCAAATTCAGCAGGATGCCGATGTATAACGCCAGCAGCAGCGACAGCTTTTGCTGAGTTATGGTCTTAATATAATTCATCTTAAAGGGTTTTCCCGGGACTTAAGCACGATGTTGAACGCTATTGTGACTATCGCAACGCGGAAGAGTTCGCTGAATTAGCGCAGAGACATAACGATTGTCAGGCGAACAAGAAGAATCTGAACGGGATCGGACGGCTCTTTCACGAGGCTGCACAGTAGAACATAAAATAACCAGGCAGGCCAGAAAAGACGGCAGCGAACAGGCGCCAGAAAAGCGGGGAAAATGAAAGTGGGCCCGCTGCCGGGCCCGTAAAGCTTAGCGAATGATATTCAGCGTCACGTCGATGTTGTTGCGCGTGGCGTTAGAGTACGGACAAACGATATGCGCGGCGTCAACCAGCTTCTGCGCTTCCGCTTCGTCCATCTCCGGCAGGTGAATATTCAGTTTGGCTTCGATGCCGAAACCGTTTGGAATCGGACCGATGCCGACTTCGCCTTCAATCCATGCGTCTTTCGGCATCGCGATTTTGTCGCGGCCCGCTACAAATTTCATCGCGCCGAGGAAACAGGCGGAATAGCCGGCAGCGAACAGCTGCTCCGGGTTGGTGACTTCGCCGCCGGCGCCGCCCATCTCTTTCGGCACGCCCAGCTTCACGTCCAGCACGCCGTCAGAAGAGGTTGCACGACCATCACGGCCGCCGGTTGCTTTGGCTTTTGCGGTATAAACAACTTTCTCTAAAGACATAACTTCCTCTCTTTATAAACGATTTAATCGTACGCGATTAATAAAAGTGTAGCAGGTGTGTCGACGGGCGCGAGCGCCCGCTAAATCTTCAGCGCGACCGGTTAAGATTGTCGCGCAGTAAATCGAGCCCGTTCTTCAGCGCCAGCAGCGTATCTTCATCGCAGGCCGTGGCGCACTGAACCGTCTCCGGAATGGCGCTCGCCTGGCTTTGCAGTTCGCGGCCCTGATCCGTCAGCGTGACAACCACCTGACGTTCATCCTGACGCGAACGCTGGCGGTTAATCAACCCTGCGCTTTCCAGCCGCTTCAGCAGGGGCGTCAGCGTGGCGGAATCGAGAAACAGCTGCTCGCCGATTTCAGAGACGGTGAGATCGTCCTGCGCCCACAGCACCAGCATCACCAGATATTGCGGATAGGTGAGGTCGACCTGCGACAGCAGTTGCCGATAGACTTTATTCATCGCCAGGTTGGCGGAATAGAGTGCGAAGCAAAGCTGTTGATTGACCAACAGTGGCGCCGCCTTCACTTTTTTGTCATTTTGGTTACTGTTCATGGCAATCAATATAAATAGCGCGCTAGACAATTGCAAGCAACTTTTAACCAGGAGGGCTTTTGCATGCTGGAATCTCTGGAAGAGCAGGCACGACGCTACGCGACGCGCGCTCATGCTGAAGCCGGTCAACGGCGCAAATATACCGACGAACCCTATATCGTTCATCCCGCCGCCGTGGCGGAGCTGGTGCGCAGCGTCAGCGCAGACGACGCCCTGCTGGCGACCGCCTGGCTGCACGATACGGTTGAAGATACCGCCACCACGCTGGCCGACATTGAATCGCACTTCGGTTCGCGCGTGGCACAGCTGGTCGGGATGCTGACCGATAGCGCCCAGCCGCAGGCGAAAAACCGCGCCGCGCGCAAGCTGGCGCACTTTCGCCATACCGCCGAGGCGTCGCCCGAGGCGCAAACCGTCAAGCTGGCCGATATTATCGATAATACGCGCGCCATCGTACGCTTCGATCCCCACTTCGCCCGCATCTATCTGGTGGAGAAACGCGTTCAGATCCAGCTGCTGAAGCAGGGCGACGCCCAGCTATGGCAGCAGGCCAGCGCCGTTATCGAACAGGGGATCGCGCAGCTCGGCCAACCGCCCTACAGCGTGCCGGAAAGCTGGTTCGTTAAACAGGCGGCGAAATATAGCGGGCTGAGCTAAAAAAAAACCCGCCGCGGCGGGTTATCTTTTGTTCTTGTTTTTAGTCCAGTAACTGCCGTCCGAGATAGGGATTGGCATGCAGCAATTTCATCAGTTTCTGCGCCGTCGCGGAAGGACGTGTACGGCGCGCTTCCCAGCTTTTTACCGAGGAGACGCTGACGCCCATCACTTTGGCAAATTCATCTACTTTCATTCCGGTTAACTCACGCAGGCGCTGCGGCTCTGGCATGGCGGGCTGAAGCTGAATTTCAGTTGTGGCAGGTGTTGCATCACGTGTCAGTACAATCTGCTCAAGGCTGCTGAGCAATTCAAAAACAGGATCTTTTACTTCCATAGAGAACTCCTTAAAACTCACTATGAATCACGTGAAAGTAGAGGTAAAAACCAAATGGTTCACACACCGATCTTTGCAGGCTGTATCCCGCAAGGGTTTATGGTTATCGTTAGTGAAACCCCTACGGGACACAGCCTGATGCCCACTGTCTGATAGGTTTGTCAGCGCAATGGGTCATCTCGCCGGGATTCTAAGTATGGATAGAGACCTGACGATTTGCTGCGTGAATATCGATTATTTTTTTAGCTAAAGCTGTCCTTTTTGCTATAAGCAAAACAAGCCCTTGATCACAAAAGGCAAACCCACCGCGCTGCGCTTAAAAAAAGCGCAAAAATTGCAAAAAATGCGCACCGTTTACACTGCTACTGTAAAGCTTTCTGTCTAATAATCAGGCAAAAATCGCGCCAGGATGCAAAGCCTGTGATTTTTTCTTGTTTCACCTCTCCCCCGGCCTGCGACAGGATAGACATTGCACCACCTCGGCGCATCGGTATGGCGCAGCTGCACTCAGCTAAGGAACGGGAAATGCATTCTGAGTTCGATTTTCACGCCAGCTACGCGTCGCATCGCGTGCCGGTGATGGGCCGCAACGCGGTGGCCACTTCTCAGCCGCTGGCGTCGCAGGCAGGTTTGCGTATGCTGCTGCAGGGCGGCAACGCGGTGGACGCGGCGATCGCCACCGCCATGGCGCTAACGGTGCTGGAGCCGACCGGCAACGGCATCGGCAGCGACGCCTTCGCCATCATCTGGGACGGCAGTCGGCTGCACGGTCTGAACGCGTCGGGCCGCGCGCCGGCCGCCTGGCATCCCGGGCGCTTCGTCGGCCGCAGCCGTATGCCGGAGATCGGCTGGGAAGCGGTCACCGTGCCGGGCGCGGTATCGGCCTGGGCGGCGCTGGCGCAGCGCTTCGGCACCCTGCCGCTGACCACGCTGGCACAGCCTGCCATCGACTACGCGCGCAACGGTTTTCCGGTCTCGCCGCTGATCGCCGAACTCTGGCAGCGCGGTTTCGACAAGCTCCAGCATCAGCCCGGCTTTGGCGCATGTTTTGCGCCCGACGGCAGGCCCCCGCGCGCTGGCGAACTGTTTCGCAATCCGGCACAGGCCGACACGCTGCAAAAGATCGCCGAAAGCAATGGAGAGAGTTTTTATCGCGGCGAGCTGGCGGAAAAAATGGTCGCCTTCGCCCGCCAGCATAACGCCGCGCTGACGCTGGAGGATCTCGACAGACATCGAGCCGACTGGGTCAGCGTGCTGTCGCAGCCGTTTGCCGGCGGTTCGGTACAGGAGTTGCCGCCCAACGGCCAGGGGATCGCCACGCTGATTGCGCTGGGCATTCTCGAGCAGCTCGATATCGGCCGCTACGCGCCCGACTCCGTTCCCTGGCTGCACCTCTCTATTGAAGCGATGAAGCTGGCGCTGGTGGATCTGGCGCGTTACGTCAGCGATGAAGATCATCTTGAGTTTCCGGCGCAGCGGCTGCTGAGCGAGAGCTATCTGCGTAAGCGCGCGGCGCTCATCGATCCTCAACGCGCGGGCGACTTCGTCTTCGGCGCGCCGCAGCAGAGCGGCACCGTCTATCTCAGCGCCGCCGATGCCAGCGGCATGATGGTCTCTTTTATTCAGTCGAACTTTATGGGCTTTGGCTCCGGCGTGGTGGTGCCTGGCACCGGCATCAGTTTGCAAAATCGCGGCGCGGGCTTCTCGCTCGATCCCGCGCATCCCAACGTGGTGGCGGGCGGCAAGCGCCCTTTCCATACCATTATCCCGGCTTTCGCGCTCGACGCGCAGGGCGCGCCGCTCATGTCTTTCGGCGTTATGGGCGGGCCGATGCAGGCGCAGGGCCACCTGCAGCTGGCGCTGCGTATTATGCTGCACAAACAGAATCCGCAGGCGGCAATTGACGCGCCGCGCTGGCGCGTGGAGCAGGGTCGTCACGTGGTGTTCGAATCCGCGCTTGAGCGCAATACGCTGGCGGCGCTGCGTCGGCTGGGACATCAGGTGACGCTGGAGGATCCGCTGCAGGGCTATAACTTCGGCGGCGCGCAGGCGATCGTTCGCGACCCGCAGGGGTTCTATATCGCGGCGACAGAGAGCAGAAAGGATGGTCAGGCGGTGGTGTTTTAGCGATACATGGGGCAGCAGCGCTGCCCCCCTCAGGCCGCTCAGGCGGCCAGCACCGGCCGTACGCCCAGCGTATGACAAATGGCGTAGCTCATTTCCGCACGGTTCAGCGTATAGAAGTGGAAATCCTTCACTCCTTCACGCGACAGGATTTTCACCATGTCCATGGCGATATTGGCACCCACCATTTTGCGCGTTTCCGGGTCATCATCCAGCCCCTCGAACATCGCGTTCATCCAGCCCGGCACACGCACGTTGGTCATGGTGGCGAAGCGCGTTAGCTGTTTAAAGTTCGACACCGGCAGAATGCCTGGCACGATCTCGACGTCGATGCCGGTGGCGACGCAGCGGTCACGAAACCGCAGATAGCTCTCGACATCGAAAAAGAACTGAGTGATCGCGCGGCTGGCGCCCGCATCGATTTTGCGCTTCAGGTTGATGAGATCGGCCTGCGCGCTTTTCGCCTCGGGATGCACTTCCGGATAGGCGGCCACCGAGATATCAAAATCCCCGACCTCTTTCAGCAGCGACACCAGATCGCAGGCGTACATATCGGGTTTGCCGCCGTTCGCCGGCAGATCGCCGCGCAGCGCCACAATGTGGCGAATGCCGTTGTTCCAGTAATCTTCCGCAATCGCGCGCAGCTCGTCGCGCGAGGCGTCAATGCAGGTCAGGTGCGGTGCGGCTTCGAGGCCGGTGCGATCTTTAATGCCTTTGATAATGCTGTGGGTGCGGTCGCGCTCGCCGGAGTTGGCGCCGTAGGTGACGGAGACGAATTTCGGCTTCAGGCTGCTGAGACGATCGATCGAGTGCCACAGGGTCTCTTCCATTTCGCTGGTACGAGGCGGAAAAAACTCGAATGAGACATTAATTTGCCCGTTCAGCTCCGCCAGGCTCTGATTCAGCGCTTCGCGCTGGTTGGCATGAAAGAAACTCATCCTGCTTACCTCATCAAAAACGTCGGGTTAATTTGCGGCCTGCGAACATCCATACGTTTAGACGTCCAGATGCACAAAATGACCCAATCTCAGGGAGTCGTCAACTGAAAAGTGATTAAGCGGCGTGACAAATATTCAAACAGAGTGAGGGAAATTCATGCGGATGAAAAAGTGGCGTTGAGCGCCTGCCAACGGGGCAGGCGCGCAAAATATTACAGCAGTTGAGCAAGTCGATGAATATCAGACTGAATTGCGCCGGCGGTGACGTCGCGTCCCGCGCCGGGACCGCGAATTACCAGCGGATTGTCGCGATACCAGCGGCTTTCGATTGCGAAGACGTTATCGCACGGCAGCAGCGACGCCAGCGGATGCTCGGGCCGCACCGCTTCGACGCCGACACGCGCTTTACCGCTGGCGTCGAAACGCGCCACGTAGCGCAGCACTAGCCCCATCTCCTGCGCCGCTTCCAGACGCTGTAGCATCTGCTCGTTAAGCGCCTCGCCATGCTCGAAGAAGTCGTCGATCGATCCCGCCTCGCAGCCGGCCGGCACCAGCGACTCGACGCGCACCTGGTCAGGCTCGATGTTGTAGCCCGCCTCGCGTGCGAGGATCACCAGCTTGCGCTTCACGTCCTGTCCCGACAGGTCGACGCGCGGATCGGGTTCGGTCAGACCCTGCTGCCACGCCTGGTCAACCAGCTCGGTAAAGGGCACCGTGCCGTCGAACTGCAGGAACAGCCAGGAGAGCGTGCCGGAGAAGATGCCGCTAATGGCTAAAATGGTGTCGCCGCTGTCGCGCAGATCGCGCACCGTGTGGTTAATCGGCAAACCGGCGCCGACCGTAGCGTTATAGAGCCAGTGTCGTCCGGTTTTGGTAAAGGCGTCGCGGATCTGCCGCCAGGTCTGGCTGTCGGACGCCCCGGCGACCTTATTCGCGCTAATGACGTGAAAGCCGTGGCTGGCGAAATCGAGGTACTGCTGCGCCAGCGGCGTGCTGGCGGTGACGTCGAGCACCACCAGATCGTCGAACGGATGCGCGCGCATCCACAGGAACAGCGACTCTTCGTCGCGCTCCTCCGCTTCGTCATCGAAGAAGGCGAGCGCGCGGCTGGCGTCAAGCCCCTCATAGCTCAGCAGACTGCGACGACTGTCCGCCACGCCCGCCAGCACATATTCAAAGCCGGTGCGTGCCGACAGCGCTTCCTGCTCGCGCGCGAACAGCTCCAGCCAGCGCGAGCCGATATTGCCTTTGCCGAACAGCATCAGGCCGATGCGTTTTTCCGCGCGAAACAGCGACTGATGCAGCCCCTGCACCAGCGACTGCGTCGGCCCGACGCGCAGCACCGCCACCAGACTGATGTGATCTTCCGACTGCCAGACGAACTCGACCGGCTGGTCCTGGATCTCCTGCCAGAAACGGTGGCTATGCAGCGGATTGCGCGTGACGCCCGCGCCGACCAGCGCCACCAGCGCCAGCCCTTCGCGCAGCTGAAGATGAGCGGGCAGGCCCGCATCCTGCAGCAGCTGAAACACGCTGTTGACCACTTCGGCGGTATAGCAGAGCTGCAGCAGCTGGCGATCCGGATGCACGCCGGTCGCCAGCGGGCGTAGCTGCGCCCGCTTGAGGTGAAGCTCGACCTCTTTATGCAGCGCCGCGAAATCGTGTTGATCCGGCACCTGAACTTCAATCAGGCAGACATCGTCATGGCTGGTGACGATGCGCGCGCCGGTGCCGGACGCCAGCACGCGCTCGATGCGCGTCGAGCCCTGCTCCGGCTGATAGCTGCAGCGCAGCTGCAGATCGATATCGCTGCCGGACACCGGCTGCAGCGTGCGCGTATGCAGCACCGGCGCGGCGAGGCGCGCCAGCTCGCTCGCTTCGTCGAGGCGCAGCAGCGGCAGCAGACAGGCGTCGGAAACTTTACGCGGGTCGGCGCTGTAGACGCCGGCCACGTCGCTCCAGATGGTGACGCGGCCGACGCCCGCCAGCGCGCCGATCTGCGTGGCGGAGTAGTCGGAACCGTTGCGCCCCAGCAGTACGGTCTCGCCCGCGTCGTTGCGGCTAATAAAGCCGGTCACCACGATACGCTGGTGCGGATGCTGCGCCAGCAGCGTTTGCAGCAGCGGCCAGGATTTGCCTTCGTCGACCTGCGGCTGCGCGGCTCGCTCTGCCCGCAGGAAGTCGCGCGCGTCGAGCCAGCAGGCGTCGATCTCGCGCTGGCTCAGCACCGCCGCCATCAGCCGCGCCGACCACACTTCGCCGTGGCCGACCACTTCGGCGTAGACCACGTCGCTGATAGCGCCGTCGAGCAGCGCGGCGAGCTTTTCCAGATCGCGAATAAAATTCGCCATGAGCGGCTCGGCATATTCAACCGGCAGCAGTCCGGCGATCAGCTCGCTGTGATAACGCCGTAAAGCCTGCTGCACCTGATGCGCGGCCAGGCGATCGCTCTGGCTGAGTTTTAGCCAGCTAATCAGCTGGTTAGTGGTAGAGCCAGCCGCGGACACCACCATCAAATCGCCCGGCTGGCTGTAATCCGCCATAATGCTGGCGACGCGCTGATAACAGCGCGCATCCGCCAGGCTGCTGCCGCCAAATTTGTGCAACTGCTTACTATTCGGCGTTGCCGCGCCGGCTGAAATCGTCATTTTTAACCCTCGGATGCCGTCCGGAACGCATTATCCAGATCGGCAATTAAATCTTCATGATCCTCAATGCCCACTGAGACGCGCAGCAACGTCTCGGAAATGCCCGCCGCCGCGCGCGCTTCCGCCGACATGCCGGCGTGCGTCATGGTCGCCGTGTGGGAAATCAGGCTTTCTACGCCGCCGAGCGATTCCGCCAGCGTAAACAGCTGCAGCGCCTTGAGAAAACGACGCAGCAAGGCTTCGTCGCCGTCCAGCTCGAAACTCAGCATCGCGCCGAAGCCGCGCTGTTGACGCGCCGCGTATTCGTGTCCGGCGTTTTCCGGCAGCGAAGGATGATACAGCTTTTTCACCAGCGGCTGCTGTTGCAGATAGCTCACAATCGCTAGCGCGTTGCGCTGCGCCGCCGCCATACGCGGCGCCAGCGTGCGCAGACCGCGCAGCAGCAGGTAGCTGTCGAAAGCGGCGCCGGTGACGCCGATATTATTCGCCCACCAGGCGAGTTCGATTACCCGCGCCGGATCTTTCGCAATCACCGCGCCCGCCACCACGTCGGAGTGGCCGTTGAGATATTTGGTGCAGGAGTGGATCACCAGATCCGCGCCCAGCGCCAGCGGATTTTGCAGCGCCGGGCTGAGGAACGTATTGTCGACCACGCTGACGGCGCCTGCGCCGCGCGCCGCCTCGCAGATAGCGGCGATATCCACCACGCGCAGCAGCGGATTGCTCGGGCTCTCCACCAGCACCAGCTTCGGTTTTTCCGCCAGCGCCGCATCCAGCGCCGCGCGATCGCCCTGATCGACGAACTTCACGCGGTAAGCGCCGCGCTTCGCCATGCTGTCGAACAGGCGATAGCTGCCGCCATAGCAGTCGTGCGGGGCGACAAGCAGATCGCCCGGCTTCAGGAACACCGTCGTCACCAGATGGATCGCCGACATGCCGGTATTGGTCAGCACCGCGCCCGCCCCGCCCTCCAGCTCCGCCAGCGCGCGCTGCACCACGTCGCGCGTCGGGTTGCCGCGGCGCGAATAGTCATGCGCGCGCGGTTCGTTAAAATCGAGGAAGTTATAGGTGCTGGAGAGGTGAATCGGCGGGACAACGCAGCCATATTGCTCGTCATCATTCAAACCGCTGCGGACTGCGATGGTTGCCTGTTTACGCGTCATGGTGCTTTTTGTTCCTGAAGAGAGTAATAAAGAGGCATCAGGATAACATTCCACAATTGGACGTCAATACATCTGGACATCTAAATGTCTTTGCGTATAGATTGAGCAGAATGCTATAACCCGCTAAAATTACCCCTCATTGCCTGCGTTTTGCGTCCGCTTTTGCGGCCAGGATGAAGAAACCCCGCAGTTCAAGAGGTCAGGCACGGTAAAATCGGGCATAATCCACGGATTTCCCACTTTCAACTTTTGATTAAGGTAACCCATGGCTGAATGGAACGGCGAATATATCAGCCCCTACGCTGAACACGGTAAGAAGAGTGAGCAGGTTAAAAAAATCACTGTCTCTATCCCGTTGAGCGTGCTGAAAATTTTAACGGATGAGCGCACTCGTCGTCAGGTGAACAACCTGCGTCACGCCACAAACAGCGAACTGCTGTGTGAAGCCTTTCTGCATGCCTTCACCGGACAGCCGCTGCCGGACGATGTCGATCTGCGTAAAGAACGCAGCGATGAAATTCCGGAAGAAGCGAAAAAAATCATGCGCGAAAAAGGCGTCGATCCCGACACCTGGGAATATTAATAGCATAGCCTGCCGCTGGCAGCAGATTATCGTTTGAGACTCTGCTGCCATAGTTTTATCCCGCCCTCTTCTTAATTTTCTGCCTGGTCTCATCAAAACTTAATTTTTCGGCACCAGAGTCCCTTCCCTGTTTAATTATTGTCTTTTCTTTGCAGAACTATCTTTGCGACATTCTCTGGCATTTTAAGGAACAGAAAATAAAAAAAGCCTGAATGGTCAGGTTATTCCGCGTCCGTATGAATAAAGGCGTAAGCGTGCGCTGCGCATACAGGCAGTAAAAGGATTTTTATCAGGGAGTACAGAACGGAGAGAGTCAGAGAGATAATGCGAGGGAAAACAGCAGAGCGGAATGACTCAGCGCCAGGCGCGAATCATTCCGCTCAGAAAACTTATTTTTTAGCGCCCGGTACGCTGAAACGCTTGTTGAAGCGGTCAACGCGGCCACCGGTGGCAACTTCACGCTGCTTACCAGTGTAGAACGGGTGACATTTACCGCAGACGTCCAGGTTCATGTCGTGAGCCATAGTAGAGCGAGTGTGAATCACGTTACCGCAGGTGCAGGTGATGGTCACAGCTTCGTATTTCGGGTGAATACCTTGTTTCATGGGAGAACCTCATAAAAGGCCGTGTCGCTCTCCGTGCCAGGCTAAAAACCTGCACAGCACCACACGCGGTTGAACATTAATGTTTAAGCTCTGGCGAGACCTTTCTCACCAAAGGCGGCATACTATACAGAAAATAACCGCTTTTAGCAAATCTTCTGCAAGATACCCGCTGGTCGCGCCAGCGTGTACACTAGGCGTCCCGCTATGAATCGTTGAACCGGAAAGAGATCGCCATGCCCGTCGTTCAGGTTGCCCTGCCCGTTCCGCTACCCCGTCTGTTTGACTATCTGCTGCCGCACGGTGCGCAGCCGGTGCTGGGCGGGCGCGTCAGCGTGCCGTTCGGCAACCGGAAAATGGTCGGCGTCGTGGTGGGTTTCCGCGACCAGAGCGATCTGCCGGAGGCGCAGCTCAAGCGCGTCGCCGACGTGCTGGACAACGAATCGCTCTATCCGCCTTCGCTATGGCGGCTGCTCAACTGGGCGGCGGGCTACTACCATTCGCCCGTCGGCGAGGTGCTGAGCCACGCGCTGCCGGTGCTGCTGCGCCAGGGCAAGCCGGCGCAGGAGGCGCCGCTGTGGCAATGGATCATCACTGAACAGGGTCAGGCGACCACGCCGGAGAGCCTGAAGCGCGCGCCGAAACAGCAGCAGGCGCTGGCGGCATTGCGTCATCAGCCGCTCTATCGCCATCAGGTCGCGGAGCAGGATCTTACCGAAACCGCTTTTCAGGCGCTGCGTGCGAAAGGCTTGTGCGACCTGCGCGAACACCAGCCGCAGCGGCTGGACTGGCGCACGCACTACGCCGTTAAAGGCGAGCGACTACGGCTCAATACCGATCAGGCGATGGCGGTCGGCGCTATCCGCAGCGAAGATGAGCACTACGCCGCCTGGCTGCTGGCCGGCATCACCGGCTCCGGCAAAACCGAAGTCTATCTTAGCGTGCTGGAAAATGTGCTGGCGCGCGGCAAGCAGGCGCTGGTGCTGGTGCCGGAGATCGGCCTGACGCCGCAGACCATCGCCCGCTTCCGCGAGCGCTTCGACGCGCCGGTCGACGTGCTGCACTCCGCGCTCAACGACAGCGAACGCCTTGCCGTCTGGCTGCGCGCGCGCCAGGGCGAAAACGCCATTATCATCGGCACGCGGTCGGCGCTGTTTACGCCGCTGGCGCGTCCGGGCGTGATCATTATCGACGAAGAGCACGACAGCTCTTATAAACAGCAGGAAGGCTGGCGCTATCAGGCGCGCGACCTGGCGGTATTCCGCGCGCGCGAAGAGGATATCCCGATCGTGATGGGCTCGGCGACGCCCGCGCTGGAGACGCTGCACAACGTGCGCAGCGGCAAATATCGCCAGCTCGACCTGACGAAGCGCGCCGGCAATGCGAAACCGGCCCTGCAGCAGCTGGTGGATCTCAAAGGCCAGCAGCTTATTGGCGGGCTGGCACCCGCGCTGATCGGCAAAATGCGCCAGCATCTGCAGGCGGATAATCAGGTGCTGCTGTTTCTCAACCGTCGCGGCTATTCGCCCGCGCTGCTCTGCCATGATTGCGGCTGGATTGCGGAGTGTCAGCGCTGCGAACGTTACTACACCCTGCACCAGCAGCAGCGCCAGCTGCGCTGCCACCATTGCGACAGCCAGCGACCGCTGCCCAATCAGTGCCCGCAGTGCGGCTCGACCCATCTGCTGCCGGTCGGCGTCGGCACGGAGCAGCTGGAGCAGCAGCTCGGCACGCTCTTCCCTGGCGTGCCGATATCGCGTATCGACCGCGACACCACCAGCCGCAAAGGCGCGCTGGAGCAGCATCTGGCCGACGTGCATCGCGGCGGCGCGCGCATCCTGGTGGGCACGCAGATGCTGGCGAAAGGCCACCACTTCCCGGACGTGACGCTGGTGTCGCTGCTGGATGTCGACGGCGCGCTTTTCTCCGCCGACTTTCGCGCCGCCGAGCGCTTCGCGCAGCTTTATACGCAGGTCGCCGGTCGCGCCGGCCGCGCGGGCAAACAGGGCGAAGTGCTGTTGCAGACCCACCATCCGGAACATCCGCTGTTGCAAACGCTGCTGCACCAGGGCTATTTCGCCTTCGCCCAGCAGACGCTGCTGGAGCGCCAGTCGGTTATGTTGCCGCCCTGGACCAGCCACGCGCTGTTTCGCGCCGAAGATCACGACAACCAGCAGGCCGCTGAATTCTTGCAGCAGCTGCGCAATCTGCTCGACGCCAGCCCGTTGAAGGATACCGCGATGTGGCTCATGGGCCCGGTACCGGCGCTGCAGCCGAAGCGCGGCGGACGCTGGCGCTGGCAGCTGCTGGTGCAGCACGCCTCGCGTAAGCGACTACAGCAACTGCTCGACGGCTCGCTGCCGCTGATCGCGACCCTGCCCGCCGCGCGCAAAGTTAAATGGACGCTTGATATCGACCCCACCGAAAGCTGAGCCTGCGAGCCAGATCGAAAAAAGTCGCACAAGTCACAATTTTTATGCAAATTAAGTAACAACACAGCCGCGCAATCGTTAACAATGTGCGCGGCGTGGCTTTTTTCGGCCACAACTATCCTTTGAATGCGTCAGGAGTAGAGTGTTGGAGCAGAACCCTCAAGCGCCCGCCACCATGAAAGATGTGGCTGAAAAGGCCGGCGTTTCGACCGCCACCGTCTCACGTGCGCTGATGAATCCTGAAAAAGTGTCGGCGGCGACGCGGCAAAAAGTCGAACAGGCGGTGATCGCCGTCGGCTATGCGTCGCACGGCCTGACGCGCAACGCTCGTCGCGGCGACACGCAGACCATTTTGGTAATTGTCCCCGATATCTGCGACCCCTTCTTTAGCGAAATTATTCGCGGCGTCGAAGTGACGGCGGCGCAGGAAGGCTATCTGGTGCTGATTGGCGACTGCGCGCACCAGAACCAGCAGGAGAAAACCTTTCTCGATCTGCTGCTGACGCGCCAGATCGACGGTATGGTGCTGCTCGGCTCGCAGATCCCGTTCGATCCCGTTCACGAGGAGCAGCGCAATCTGCCGCCAATGGTGATGGCGAACGAGTTCGCCCCGGAGATGGCGCTGCCTACCGTGCATATCGACAACCTGACGGCCGCTTTCGAGGCGGTCAACCATCTGCTGCAGCTGGGCCATCGCCAGATCGCCTGCATCGCCGGGCCGGAAGCGATGCCGCTGTGCCAGTACCGCACCCAGGGCTATATTCAGGCGCTGCGCCGCAGCAATCTCACCGTTGATCCCACCTATATCGTGCGCGGCGACTTCAGCTTTGAAGCGGGCGCGCAGGCGCTAAAACAGCTGATGGCGCTGCCGCAGCCGCCGCGCGCACTCTTCTGTCACAGCGATATGCTGGCGCTCGGCGCGATGAATCAGGCTAAACGCCTTGGCCTGCGCGTGCCGCAGGATCTCTCGATTGTCGGCTTCGACGATATCGAGCTCTCGCGCTACTGTGAGCCGCCGCTCACCACCGTGACGCAGCCGCGCTATCAGATTGGGCGCGAAGCGATGCTGCTGCTGCTGGATGAGCTGCAGGGCAAGCGCGTGAATAACGGTTCGCGTCTGCTGGACGCCGAACTCACCGTGCGCGGCAGCACCGCGCCTGAGAAGAAGCGCGAGAAATAGCCGCACTTTTGGGTTATTTTCAGTAGATTCTTAAGGCGAACACTGCTGGTCAAAGTTCCAACCCTTAAGTAACATGGCGGACTCCTTGCCGGGCGGTCTTTTCAGGCGTTTTCGCCCCGTTGGCACGATTTTTTGAAGGGTATCAGAACGAGAGTGGCACAGAGAGATTACGTAGGCCGCGGGCGTTCAACAGGGACGCGTCGCAAAAAAAGCAGCACCAGCCGTGGAAAGAAAAGCAAAGGCGGTTCAGGTGTTTCCAAACTCATGATAGGGCTGGCCGTCGCGGTGCTGGTGACCTTTGCCGGTGGTTTATGGTTCCTTGCGCATCATAAAAAAGAAGATGTGCCGGTGATCCCGGATCATAAAGCCAACGGCAACGGCCTGCCGCCGAAGCCTGAAGAGCGCTGGAAATATATTAAAGAGCTGGAGAATCGTCAGGTGACGGTGCCGACGCCGACCGAACCTTCGGCGGGCGGCGAGGTCCAGTCGCATACGCAGCTCACCGACGAACAGCGCCAGCTGCTGGAGCAGATGCAGGCGGATATGCGCCAGTCGCCGACGCAGCTGAATGAAGTGCCGTGGAACGAACAGACGCCGGCGCAGCGTCAGCAGACCCTGCAGCGCCAGCAGCAGCTTCAGATGCAGTCGCGTCAGCAGCAGCAGGCGACGCAAAGCGCGCCGGCGCGTCAACAGACCACGCAGCCGAGCCAGCCTGCGCGTCAGACGCAGACCACGCATCAGTCTCAGCCGCAGCAGCAGCCGAGCGCGCGTCCGGCGCCGCAGCCGCGCCAGACGCAGACGCAGACGCAGCAGCCTGCGCCCGTCACGCGCGAACCTGCGCAGGAGACGGCGAAGAAAACGGCGGAAAAACCGGCCTCTTCGCAGCGCTGGATGGTACAGTGCGGTTCGTTCAAAGGCTCCGACCAGGCGGAATCGGTGCGCGCCGGTCTGGCGTTCGAAGGTTTCGAAAGCCGCATTACCACCGGCGGCGGCTGGAATCGCGTGGTGATAGGTCCATTTAAGGATCGCAGCGCCGCCGACAGCACTCTGAAGCGGCTGCGCGGCAACGGCCATTCAAACTGTATTCCGCTCGCCGTCGGGGGTTGAAACCCGCCAAAGCCGCCCCATATCTGGTTGCATGATGCGCCGCGCCTTGCCGCGCGGCGCTTTTTTTCTACTGCAACAAGGGGTCTGCCCGTGACAACAATAGTAAGCGTACGACGCAACGGACGAGTCGTTATCGGCGGTGATGGCCAGGCAACGCTCGGCAATACCGTGATGAAAGGCAACGTGAAAAAAGTGCGTCGTCTTTACAACGATAAGGTAATTGCCGGTTTCGCTGGCGGCACTGCAGATGCCTTCACGCTCTTTGAACTCTTCGAACGTAAACTGGAAATGCATCAGGGCCACCTGGTGAAAGCCGCCGTCGAGCTGGCGAAAGACTGGCGCACCGATCGTATGCTGCGCCGTCTTGAAGCGCTGCTGGCGGTCGCCGATGAAAACGCTTCGCTGATCATCAGCGGCAACGGCGACGTTATCCAGCCCGAAAACGATCTCATCGCCATTGGTTCCGGTGGCCCCTTCGCTCAGGCAGCGGCGCGTGCGCTGCTGGAGAATACCGAGCTGGGCGCGCATGACATCGTCGCGAAATCCTTAGATATCGCAGGCGACATCTGCATCTACACCAACCACAATGTTAACTTCGAAGAACTGCCGTCCAGGGCGTAAGGATTAAAGATGTCTGAGATGACTCCCCGCGAAATCGTCAGCGAACTGAATCGCTTTATCATCGGCCAGGACGGCGCAAAAAAAGCCGTCGCCATTGCGCTGCGTAACCGCTGGCGCCGTATGCAGCTCGACGAAGAGCTGCGCCACGAGGTGACGCCGAAAAATATTCTGATGATCGGCCCGACCGGTGTCGGTAAAACCGAAATCGCCCGTCGCCTGGCGAAACTCGCCAACGCGCCGTTTATCAAGGTGGAAGCGACCAAATTCACCGAAGTGGGTTACGTCGGTAAAGAAGTCGACTCCATTATTCGCGACCTGACCGACGCCGCCGTGAAAATGGTGCGCAGCCAGGCGATTGAAAAGAACAAATACCGTGCCGAAGAGATGGCGGAAGAGCGCATCCTCGACGTGCTGATCCCGCCGGCCAAGAACAACTGGGGCCAGCCGGAACAGAGCAGCGAACCTTCCGCCGCGCGCCAGTCGTTCCGCAAGAAGCTGCGCGAAGGCCAGCTGGACGATAAAGAGATTGAGATCGACCTCGCGGCCGCGCCGGCTGGCGTCGAAATCATGGCGCCTCCGGGCATGGAAGAGATGACCAACCAGCTTCAGTCAATGTTCCAGAATCTGGGCGGCCAGAAACAGAAGCCGCGCAAGCTGAAAATCAAAGACGCGATGAAGCTGCTGATTGAAGAAGAAGCGGCCAAGCTGGTCAATCCGGAAGAGCTGAAGCAGGACGCGATTGAAGCGGTAGAGCAGCACGGCATCGTGTTTATCGACGAGATCGACAAAATCTGTAAGCGCGGCCAGTCGTCCGGCCCGGACGTGTCGCGCGAAGGCGTACAGCGCGATCTGCTGCCGCTGGTAGAAGGCTGTACCGTATCGACCAAGCACGGCATGGTGAAAACCGATCACATTCTGTTTATCGCCTCAGGCGCGTTCCAGGTCGCCAGCCCGTCGGATCTGATCCCGGAACTGCAGGGCCGTCTGCCGATCCGCGTTGAGCTACAGGCGCTGACCGTAAACGATTTCGAGCGCATTCTCACCGAGCCGAACGCTTCTGTGACCGTGCAGTACAAAGCGCTGATGGGCACCGAAGGGGTTAACGTCGAGTTCACCGAGGACGGTATTCGCCGCATCGCTGAAGCGGCATGGCAGGTCAACGAAACCACCGAGAATATCGGCGCGCGCCGTCTGCATACCGTGCTGGAGCGTCTGATGGAAGATATCTCCTATGACGCCAGCGATCGCCACGGCGATTCCGTCACCATCGACGCGGAGTATGTCAGCAAGCATCTGGATGAGCTGGTAGCGGACGAAGATCTTAGCCGCTTTATCCTGTAATCCCGTTTTTTCTATGCGCTTGCGCAAAGCCCGGCCACTGCGCCGGGCTTTTTTTTTCTGCATGCTGCTGATGCAGCGCCTTTTTTTCCGCTGATGATTTTGCCAACAATCCGCAACTGGCGGTATACTTACCCCTCCTGTGGCAAACAGATGAACCCATCATGAAATACGATACCTCTGAACTCTGCGACATCTACCATGAAGAAGTGAACGTTGTTGAACCGCTTTTTTCAAACTTTGGTGGCCGCACCTCATTTGGTGGTCAGATAACCACAGTGAAATGTTTTGAAGACAACGGCCTGCTCTACGATCTGCTGGAAGAGAACGGCCGGGGCCGCGTACTGGTGATTGACGGCGGCGGTTCGGTACGTCGCGCGCTGGTGGATGCGCAACTGGCGCGTCTGGCGGTCGAAAGCGAATGGGAAGGCTTAGTGGTTTACGGCTCCGTGCGTCAGGTAGATGACCTGGAGGAGCTGGAGATCGGCATTCAGGCGATTGCCGCTGTGCCGGCGGGCGCGGCGGGCGAAGGCATTGGCGAGAGCGATGTGCGCGTTAACTTCGGCGGCGTCACCTTCTTTTCCGGCGACCATCTCTACGCCGACAATACCGGCATAATCCTCTCTGAAGATCCGCTCGATATCGAGTAATGCCGAAAACGAAAACGGGAGCGATGCGCTCCCGTTTTTCATTCTAATGAGGCGCTTACACCTCTTCCATTTTTCCCAGCAGCGCACGCAGGCGATCCTGCCACAGATGCTGCTCTTCCTTTAGCTGCTGATTTTCACGCACCAGCGAGTCATGATTGCCCGCCGCCTGTTGCGCTTCGTTTTTCAGCGCGTTGTTCTGCTCTTTCAGCTCTTCGATTTCCATCTGCAGCAGGGTGATGGTATCAATCGCCTGCTGTACTTTCGCTTCCAGTTTCTCGAATACTTCAAATGACATCTTTCTGACCTCTCCTAAATTCTCGCAGGGCGTTGATGATGCCAGCCTTAGCGCGTGACGCCCTGTATCAGCCAGGCCAGCAACAATGTTTCCGATTGTATGTAGCCTGATAGCGCAAGTCCAGCGACGCGGGCACTGCGGGCGCAGTCTGTAACACTTTTCGGCTTATACCTGGCTGCTTGCCGCTGCGCATGCGCGCGGCGGAAAACGAGGCGGCGGAAAAGTTGAAATGATGTTTCATGAAAGTGAAAAGGCGCGAAAACGCGCATTTTTTTGACTCAGCACACAGATTTAGATTTCGCTATTTCTCGTTTATGCTCGTTAACGATAAATTTACACCAGCCCTACAAGAGAGCTGGGTGACTCATGGATTGAGAACAAAAACTGATAAAATTTAACCTCGCTTCAGGAATACCATTATGAGTCAGACATCGAACACACTGAAAGGGCAGTGCATCGCCGAATTTATCGGAACCGGCCTGATTATCTTCTTTGGCGCAGGCTGCGTAGCCGCGCTGAAAGTCGCCGGCGCCGCCTTCGGGCAATGGGAAATCTGTATTATCTGGGGACTCGCCGTCTCCATGGCCGTCTACCTTACCGCCGGCGTATCTGGCGCTCATCTTAACCCTGCCGTCACGGTGGCGCTTTGTCTGTTCGCCAACTTTGAAGGGCGCAAGGTGGTGCCTTATATCCTGGCGCAGGTCGCTGGCGCATTCTGCGCTGCCGCGCTGGTTTACGGCCTTTATTACAATCTGTTCTTCGATTACGAGCAAAGCCATCAGATGGTGCGCGGCACGGTTCAGAGTCTGGATCTGGCCGGTATCTTCTCAACCTACCCTAATCCGCACATCAGCGTAGGCCAGGCGTTCCTGGTTGAAATGGTGATCACGGCGGTGCTGATGGCGGTAATTATGGCGCTGACCGACGATGGCAACGGCGTACCGCGTGGTCCGCTGGCGCCGCTGTTGATCGGCCTGCTGGTTGCCGTTATCGGCGGCGCAATGGGTCCGCTGACCGGCTTCGCCCTGAACCCGGCACGCGATTTCGGACCCAAGCTGTTCGCCTTCTTTGCGGGTTGGGGTAACGTGGCCTTCACGGGCGGTAAAGATATCCCCTACTTCCTGGTACCGATCTTTGGCCCGTTAGTGGGAGCCTGTCTGGGCGCCTTCGGCTATCGCGCGCTGATTGGCCGCCACCTGCCTGGCGCCGTACTGGCCAGCAGCAAAACAGAAAAACCGGTCGCACGCGCTGAGCAGCGTAAAGCGTAAGTTTCACCTTTTCATCGGGAATGCATTATGACGACTACCACTGATAAAAAATATATTGTTGCGCTCGACCAGGGCACCACCAGCTCACGCGCCGTCGTGCTGGATCACGACGCCAACATCGTTGCGGTATCGCAGCGCGAATTTACCCAGATCTACCCGAAAGCGGGCTGGGTTGAACATGACCCGATGGACATCTGGGCATCGCAAAGCTCGACGCTGGTAGAGGTGCTGGCGCACGCCGACATCCGTTCCGATGAGATCGCCGCGATCGGCATCACCAACCAGCGCGAAACCGCCATCGTCTGGGACAAAGAGACCGGCAAGCCGATCTATAACGCCATCGTCTGGCAGGATCCGCGCACCGCGGACTACTGCAACAAACTGAAAAAAGAGGGTCTGGAAGAGTATATCCAGCACACCACCGGCCTGGTCATTAACCCCTACTTCTCCGGTACCAAAGTGAAGTGGATCCTCGATCATGTAGAAGGCGCACGCGAACGCGCGAAGCGCGGCGAGCTGCTGTTCGGCACCGTCGATACCTGGCTGATCTGGAAAATGACCCAGGGCCGCGTGCATGTGACCGATCACACCAACGCCTCGCGTACCATGATGTACAACATTCACAAGCTGGAGTGGGATCAGCGCATGCTGGAGATCCTCGATATCCCGCGTGAAATGCTGCCGGAAGTGAAAGGCTCTTCAGAAGTGTACGGTCAGACCAACATCGGTGGTAAAGGCGGCACGCGTATTCCTATCGCCGGTATCGCAGGTGACCAGCAGGCGGCGCTTTACGGCCAGCTCTGCGTTCAGCCGGGCATGGCGAAAAATACCTACGGCACCGGCTGCTTTATGCTGATGAACACCGGCACCGAAGCGGTGACCTCTTCGCACGGCCTGCTGACCACCATCGCCTGCGGTCCGCGCGGCGAAGTGAACTACGCGCTGGAAGGCGCAGTGTTTATCGGCGGCGCCTCGATTCAGTGGCTGCGCGACGAGATGAAGCTGATCAGCGACTCGACCGACTCGGAGTACTTCGCCCTTAAGGTGAAGGATACCAACGGCGTTTATATGGTTCCGGCCTTTACCGGCCTGGGCGCGCCTTACTGGGATCCCTATGCGCGCGGCGCGATTTTCGGCCTGACGCGCGGCGCTAACGCCAACCACATTATTCGCGCCACGCTGGAGTCTATCGCCTACCAGACGCGCGACGTGCTGGAAGCGATGCAGAACGATGCCGATACCCGCCTGCAGTCGCTGCGCGTGGACGGCGGTGCGGTCGCGAACAACTTCCTGATGCAGTTCCAGTCGGACATCCTCGGCACGCGCGTTGAGCGTCCGGAAGTACGCGAAGTCACCGCGCTGGGCGCCGCCTATCTGGCGGGTCTGGCGGTAGGCTTCTGGGGCGACCTGGAAGAGGTGCGCGCTAAGGCGGTTATCGAGCGCGAATTCCGCCCAAGCATCGAGACCACTGAGCGCAACGTTCGCTACGCCGGCTGGAGAAAAGCGGTGGCGCGCGCGCAGGCGTGGGAAGATCACGACGAGTAATATGAGGGTACGCCAGCAGCCGCTGGCAAACATCTCAACCTTCCGGGCCCGCGACGCTGTCGCGGGCTTTTTTTTGCCCTTCCCCGCTATGCTACACTGCCCTTTTTTCAGCAGGTGCAGGCCATGAAACGAGAACTTGCCATAGAATTTTCCCGCGTAACCGAAGCGGCGGCGTTAGCTGGCTACCGCTGGCTGGGGCGCGGCGATAAAAACGGCGCCGACGGCGCTGCCGTCCACGCGATGCGACACGTCCTGAATACCATTGATATCGACGGTCAGATTGTGATCGGCGAAGGGGAGATCGACGAAGCGCCGATGCTCTATATCGGCGAAAAAGTCGGCAGTGGGCGCGGCGACGCGGTCGATATCGCGGTGGATCCGATCGAGGGCACGCGAATGACCGCCATGGGCCAGGCCAACGCGCTGGCGGTGCTGGCGGTGGGCGACAAGGGTAGCTTTCTGCACGCGCCAGATATGTATATGGAGAAGCTAATCGTCGGCCCTGCGGCGCGCGGCCATATCGATCTCAATCTGCCGCTGGAAACTAACCTGCGTAATATCGCCGCAGCGCTGGGTAAGCCGCTGGCGCAGCTGACGGTCTCTATTCTGGCGAAACCGCGCCACGACGCGGTTATCGCGCAGCTACAGCAGCTTGGCGTGCGCGTCTTCGCCTTCCCGGACGGCGACGTGGCGGCCTCAATTCTGACCTGCATGCCTGACAGCGAGGTCGACGTGCTCTACGGCATCGGCGGCGCGCCAGAGGGCGTGGTGTCGGCGGCAGTGATCCGCGCACTGGATGGCGATATGCAGGGGCGTCTGCTGCCGCGTCATGAGGTTAAGGGCGAGAGCGAAGAGAATCGCCGCATCGGCGAGCAGGAGCTGGCGCGCTGCGACGAGATGGGCATTAAAGCGGGCGAGGTGTTGCCGCTGTCACGTATGGCGCGCAACGACAACGTCATCTTCGCCGCTACCGGCATTACCAGCGGCGATTTGCTAAAGGGCATTACGCGTCAGGGTAATATCGCCACCAGCGAAACCCTGCTGATCCGCGGTAAATCGCGCACTATTCGCCGCATCCAGTCGATCCACTATCTGGACCGCAAAGACGCGGCGCTGCATCCCTTTATCCTGTAACCGTGCCGCTCTGGCTTTCTGGCTGTCGCGACAGCGGCAGCCAGCAGAGCAGCATTACCAGCGCGGTGGCGAACATCAGCATGCCCAGGCTGAACTGATCGCGCTGCGGCAGCAGCGCAGACGCCCAGGCGACCACGCCCGATCCCAGGTTTTGCAATCCCCCAATCAGCGCGCCGGCGCTGCCGGCCAGCCACGCGTAGGGCTCCATCGCGCCGGAGGTCGCCAGCGGGAACAGCATGCCCGCGCCGAAGAAGAAGAGCGCCGCGGGCACCAGCAGCGTCCAGATATTCATGATGCCGAACCACGCCGGGATCCACATCAGCGCGCCCGCCAGCAGGCAACTGTTGACGCCGGTCCACATCAGGCTATGCCAGGAGCGCGCCTCGCGTCCCGCGAACCAGGCGCCGAAAAAGGCGGCGGGGATCGGCAGAATAAACAGAATGCTGACGGTAAAGGCATCCAGCCCCAGCACGCCGCCCAGCAGCACGCCGCAGCTCGCTTCGAAGACCGCAATGCCCGCCAGCGCGCCGATCAGCAGCACAATAAAGCGTACAAAGCTGGCGTCGCGCAGCAGTCGCTGATAGCGGCGGAAAAAAGGCGTGACTTCGCCGCCTTGCGGACGCGTCTCCGGCAGCCAGCGCATCATCGCGCCGGTCACCGCGACGCAGAGCAGCAGCAGGAAAGCGAAACAGGCGTGCCAGCCGAACAGCTTCGTCAGCAGCGCGCCAATGACCGGCGCCAGCAGCGGACTGACCAACAGCCCCATATTGAGCAGGCTATTGGCCTGGCGCAGCGCGACGCCCGCATAGAGGTCGCGCGGCATGGTGCGCGCCATCACGCCCGCCACGCCGGTGCCCAGCCCCTGAATGGCGCTGCCCAGCACCAGCACGTTCAGCGACGGCGCAAGCATCGCGGTTACGGCGCCGATCATAAAGATCGTCATGCCGGCGAGGATCACCGGACGGCGCCCGATGCTGTCGGAGAGCGGACCATAGATCAGCTGCGATCCGCCATAGGTCATCAGATAGGCCGCCATCACGCGCTGCAGCGTGCCGTCGTGCACGTTGAGCGCGTCCGCCATCTGGGCCATCGCCGGGACATAGATCGTCTGCGCCATTTGCCCAACCGCCAGCATTAAAATCAACATCAGCAACAGCGGACGATTTTCCATCTTCTTCATCGACATCTCGGTCTGGGAAATAAAGTTAATTCAGCAGCAAAATGCGCTGCATCGGGTTAATGGCGGGAAAAATATCAGGATTACGTGACAAATCGAGAGACGGGCGTAAAGAGGCTGCCGTAAAGGCGTCAAGTTTTCGTACCACCTTGTCAACCGCGGACAACGGCGTGTTGAGACGTGCGGCGCATTTGTCGATTAGAGCCAAAAAAGGGGCGCGCGGGTGGAAAAAGCGTCGTGCAGCCGCGATGATAACACTGTGCCTGAAAAATCAACGACCAGGAGAGTAACGATGGCTGAATGGGTCAATGCGCAAGTAAAGGAAGTGAAGAACTGGACGGACGCGCTGTTCAGTCTGCGGGTGCATGCGCCGATCGATGCATTCACTGCCGGTCAGTTCGCCAAGCTGGCGCTGGAGATAGACGGCGAACGCGTGCAGCGCGCTTACTCTTACGTGAACGCGCCCAGCGATCCTTTACTGGAGTTCTATCTGGTCACGGTGCCGGAGGGAAAACTGAGCCCGCGTCTGCAGGCGCTCAGGCCGGGCGACACCGTGATGGTAACGAAAGAGGCCGCCGGCTTTTTTGTGCTGGATGAGATCCCGCCGTGCAAAACGCTATGGATGCTGGCGACCGGCACGGCGATTGGGCCTTACCTCTCTATTCTGCAACAGGGCGAAGGGCTGGATCGCTTCGATCATATCGTGCTGGTGCACGCGGTGCGCTATGCCGCCGATCTCAGTTACCTGCCGCTGATGCAGTCGCTGCAGCAGATCTACAACGGCAAGCTGCGCATTCAGACGGTGGTGAGTCGCGAAAACGCAGCGGGATCCCTTACCGGCCGCGTGCCGGCGCTAATCGAAAGCGGCGAACTGGAGCGCGCGGTGGGCCTGCCGATAGAGGCGGAGTCGGGCCATATTATGCTGTGCGGCAACCCGCAGATGGTGCGTGATACTCAGCAGATGCTGAAAGAGACGCGCGATATGCGCAAGCATCTGAAGCGTAAACCCGGGCATATCACCAGCGAGCACTACTGGTAAGCTGCGCTGGGATGAGATAATTCTTATCCTGGGGCAAGTTTTGCCCGTCGCGCTTTTGACTTTCGCAGGTAAAACCCGTTCTAATTTGGCGCAGAGTTTACTGGTCGAGCCTACGAAATGAAGAATTTGCCTGGCGCGCTGCTGCTGAGCCTTGCGCTAACGGCCCCGGCATTTGCCGCCGATCCCACGCTGCGCGAGCGCAGCGAATCCGTGCCTGCCGCACCCTATTTGCTGCCGGGCGCGCCTACCTTTGATATGACCATCGGCCAGTTCCGCGAAAGGTATAACGCCGCCAACGCCGACCTGCCGCTGATGGAGTATCGCGCCATCGATAACAGAAACGACAGCAGCCGCCTGACGCGCGCAGCGAGTAAAATCAGCGAAACGCTCTACGCCTCCACCGCGCTGGAACAGGGAACCGGAAAAGTGAAGACGCTACAGCTGACCTGGCTGCCGGTGCCGGGACCGGATCAGAAAGCGTCGCAGGAGAAAGCGCTCGCCTACATGACGGCGCTGCTGCGCTTTTTTGTACCCGGTCTTTCCCCGGACGAAGCGCGGCAAAAGCTGAACGCGCTGCTGAGCGGAGGCAAAGGCGCGCGCTATTTTTCCCGCACTGAAGGGGCGCTGCGTTTCGTGGTCGCGGACAACGGCGACAAGGGCCTGACCTTCGCCGTCGAGCCCATAAAACTGGCGCTGCCGCCTGCCGATCAGGGCGGCAAAAATGACGAAAAGCAAAGCCATTGACCTGATAGATCTCTATACTGTCTGGCAGTCTACGCTGCCTGACGGCAGTGCAATTTAATGAATCGCGTAACGCGGAGGATAGAATGCGACATCCATTGGTTATGGGTAACTGGAAACTGAATGGCAGCAAGCAGATGACAGGCGAGCTGATCGAAGGCCTGCGCAAAGCGCTCTCCGGCGTTGACGGTTGCGGCGTGGCGATCGCCCCGCCGACTATCTATCTCGACCAGGCGAAACACGCCATCTCCGGCAGCCACATCGCTCTGGGCGCGCAGAACGTCGACGTCAACCTCTCGGGCGCTTTCACCGGCGAAACCTCCGCGGACATGCTGAAAGATATCGGCGCGAAATATATCATCATCGGCCACTCTGAGCGTCGTACCTACCACAAAGAGAGCGACGAGTTCATCGCGAAGAAATTCGCCGTGCTGAAAGCAGCTGGCCTGGTGCCGGTGCTGTGCATTGGTGAAACCGAAGCGGAAAACGAAGCGGGTCAGACTGAAGAAGTCTGCGCGCGCCAGATCGACGCGGTGCTGGAAACCCAGGGCGCGGAAGCCTTTAACGGCGTGGTTATCGCCTATGAGCCGGTCTGGGCTATCGGCACCGGCAAATCTGCCACTCCGGCACAGGCGCAGGCGGTACACAAATTTATTCGCCAGCACATCGCGAAGAAAGACGCTGCGGTCGCCGAGCAGGTGATCATTCAGTACGGCGGTTCTGTTAACGATAAGAACGCGGCTGAACTCTTTACCCAGCCGGACATCGATGGCGCGCTGGTCGGCGGCGCCTCGCTGAAGGCTGACGCCTTCGCCGTTATCGTTAAAGCGGCGGCGGAAGCAAAAAAAGCATAACCTTCGATACGCAAAAAAGGCGGCCTGATGGCCGCCTTTTTTATTGCCGCAAAATCTCGCAGCTGTGGTCCTGGAGCTCTTCCGCCGAGCCGCGATTTAGCAATAGCCAGTTTCGCTCAAGCGCCATTGCCGCCAGGCGTCCATCCGGCAGCACCGCCAGCGCCAGCCCGTATTTGCCCATCTCGCTGCGCGCGTTGGGGATTTCGTTGGCCACGCGGATAAACAGGCTCTGCTGCGTCAGCTCCGGCAGGCTGAGCGCGCGTATCCGGTAAGCGTGCTGGCGCAGCTGTTCCGTCTGCCAGCGGCTGGAGAGCGCGGGTGCAAGGCGGTCCAGCGCGCGGCGCACATCGGGACGCAGGCAGGAGATATGGATATGCAGCTGATTCTGGGTGCGGCCATATTCGGCGTTGATCGCCAGCGACAGCGCGCTATCGGCGATGGGCGAGCCGCGCTTTGCCGCCAGCTGCGTGCGCGCCTGCCAGGCGAAGGCGAAGAAATTGGGCGTCGCCGGATTGAGCAGCGCCGGGCTTTCCATACCGGTGATTTTCGCCAGCGGGATCAGCAGATACTGCAGCGGCCCGTTCAGATCTTTGAGCAGCGCATAGCCTTGCTCAAGCTCGACGCGCTGGCAAGGCGTGGGCTTGCCCGTTGCGCGCTGATTCGGCTCGCAATTTTCACTGACGATGTGCCACAGCGCATCGCTGTTTTTATGCAGATGGAAGGCGGCAATCGCTAAACCGCTTATCAGGATCAACAGCAGCAGCGCAATCAGGCCCAGCGCACGACGACGTCCCTGCATAGCAAGACTCCTCTTTCCGCTTTTTTTGCGCATCCTCGCCTGGCTGCCGCGCAATGTCACGCACAAATAAAAACGGCCAGCACGCTGGCTGGCCGTCTTAACTGCGCTGGCGCGATTAAGGCTTCATCACCTGATCGTAGGTGCCGCCATCGGCAAAGTGCGTTTTCTGCGCCTGCGTCCAGCCGCCGAACTTATTATCGATGGTAAACAGCTTCACCGGCGCGAAAGTGCTGGCGAATTTCTTCGCCACTTCCGCATCGCGCGGGCGATAGTAGTTTTGCGCTGCGATAGTCTGGCCTTCCGGCGAGTAGAGATACTTCAGGTAGGCGTCCGCAACTGCGCGCGTCCCCTGATCGTCCACCACTTTATCCACCACGGAAACGGTGGGTTCAGCCAGAATGGATTCACTCGGCGTGACGATTTCAAATTTGTCTTTGCCCAGCTTATCGACTGCCAGATAGGCTTCGTTTTCCCAGGCGATCAGCACATCGCCGATACCGCGCTCTACAAAGGTATTGGTTGCGCCGCGCGCGCCGGAGTCCTGTACCTCGACGTTTTTAAACAGCGCTTTTACGTAAGCCTGCGCCTTCGCCTGATCGCCGTTGTTTTGATCCAGCGCCCAGCCCCATGCCGCCAGATAGTTCCAGCGCGCGCCGCCTGAGGTTTTCGGATTCGGGGTAATGACTGAAACGCCTGGCTTAATTAAATCGGACCAGTCGTGAATGCCTTTGGGATTATCTTTGCGCACCAGGAAAACGATGGTGGAGGTGTAAGGCGCGGAGTTATCCGGCAGACGCTTGAGCCAGTTCTTATCGATACGGCCGCGTTCGGCGATGGCATCGACATCGGATTGCAGCGCCAGCGTCACGACATCGGCGCGAATGCCGTTAATAACCGAGGTCGCCTGCTTGCCTGAGCCGCCATGCGACTGGCGGATTACCACGTTGTCGCCGGTTTCCTGCTTGTAGTGCGCCGCAAAAGCTTTGTTGTACTGCTCGTACAGCTCGCGCGTCGGATCGTAAGAGACGTTTAACAGCTGGTAATCCTTTGCCAGAACGCTGGCAGAGGCCAGCAGAAGGGTAATACCGATACTCCACTTGTTCATTATGCACGCTCCCGATGTCATTATGCCGGTAGCGTGACATAAACCATTTTAGAGCTAAAAGAATTAAAAATAAGCATTTATAACTGGCAGGAATATAGACAACTAAAATAAAAGCGCGCCGGAGAGGCGCGCCTGAAGCGTGTCTAGGATCAATAGAGTTTTTTCGCGGTTTCCAGCCAGTCGCGCTTAAACGGACGCTTCATGTTTTCGATAGCGTCGATGATGTCGTGATGCACCATCTTCTCGTTCTGGATGCCGACGCAGCGGCCGCCGTAGCCCTGCAGCAGCAGCTCAATGGCATAGGCGCCCATGCGAGACGCGAGGATACGGTCGTAAGCGCAGGGCGCGCCGCCGCGCTGAATATGACCGAGCACGGTCGCGCGCGTTTCGCGTTTAGTTTCCGCTTCGATGTACTTCGCCAGGTCGTCGATATCGCAGATATGTTCGGTGATCGCCACGATGGCGTGCTTTTTGCCCTTGGCGATGCCCGCTTTGATCTCCATGACCAGCTCTTCGCGGGTGTAAGGAATTTCCGGCAGCACGATAAATTCGCAACCGCCCGCAATCGCCGCCGCTAGAGTCAGGTCGCCGCAGTAGCGTCCCATCACCTCGACAATAGAGATGCGCTGGTGCGAAGAGGAGGTGTCGCGCAGGCGGTCAATCGCCTCGACCACGGTTTCCAGCGCGGTGAAGTAGCCGATAGTGTAGTCAGTACCCGCAACGTCGTTATCGATGGTGCCTGGCAGGCCAATGCACGGGAAGCCCATTTCGGTCAGACGCTTCGCGCCCATATAGGAGCCGTCGCCGCCGATGACAACCAGCGCATCGATGCCGCGCTTTTTCATATTCTCAATCGCGACCTGGCGCACTTCATCGTTGCGGAACTCAGGGAAACGCGCCGAACCCAGGAAGGTGCCGCCGCGGTTAATCATGTCCGATACGCTGTAGCGGTCGAGATTGATCATCCGATCTTCGTACAGTCCCAGATAGCCGTCATAGATACCAAAAACTTCCAGTCCTTCGCTCAGCGCTGATCGCACAACGCCGCGAATGGCTGCGTTCATGCCGGGGGCGTCGCCGCCGCTGGTCAATACACCAATTTTTTTGATCATGACAACCTCTGGATTGTTAAAACGAAAAGTTAATCCTGCCTGTCGTGCGCCGCTAAGCGGCATACCCTATGCGCGACCCGTGATGGCAGATAGTATATCAAAGGCTTGCTGCTGAATTGATTCAGGTCAGACAAGTTTTCACTAATTTTTTTGCAGTAATGTTAGCGCTTCGTCATTTTAAATAGATTAAATTGATTCAATCAGGTTAAAAGCCGGGTGAATTCTGCTGTTCAATCGGCACGACAGAGCAGGGATCCTGATGAATAATCACGTCCGAGCCGGGGAAACGCTGACGCAGCGCCTTCTCTACCTGATCCGCTACGCGATGCGCCTGCACCAGCGGCAAATCGTCATTAAGTTCCAGATGCAGCTGGATGAATTTAGTCGGCCCCGACTGACGCGTACGCACGTCATGCACGCCCTCCACGCCCGGCCAGTTCAGCGCCAGATCGAGAATGATATTGTGCTCTTCCTCCGGCAGCGCGCGATCCAGCAGCGACTGCACGGCGTCGTAGCCCATCCGCAATGCGCTGTACAAGATGTAGACGCCGATGCCTAACGCGAACAGCGCGTCTGCGCGAGCAAAGCCATAGCTGCTTAAGCCCAGGGCGATCAGAATAGCGCCGTTCATCACCACATCGGACTGATAGTGCAGCATGTCGGCGCGAATCGCCTGACTGTGCGTGTGGCGCACGACCCAGCGTTGAAACGCGACCAGCAGCAGCGTCGAACAGAGCGCCACCACGGTAACCCCCACCCCGACCAGCGGCGCGCGCAGCGTATTCGGCGAAGCCAGATGCTGGAGGCCGGTCAAAAACAAGAACAGCGCCGAACCAGAGATAAACATGCTTTGCGCCAGCGCCGCCAGCGATTCCGCCTTGCCGTGACCAAAAGTATGGTTAGCGTCAGCAGGTTGCAGCGCGTAGCGCACGACTAAAAGATTAGTTAGCGAGGCGGCGATGTCCACTAGCGAGTCGACCAGGCCCGCCAGCAGGCTGACCGAACCGGTATACCACCAGGCAAAAATTTTGACGAGAAGCAGGCAGGTCGCCAGGATCGTCGCCGCCAGCGCCGCGCGCTTGACCAGACGAGCATAGGTGGGTTGCATAGTGTGCTCCCTCAGCCATTACAGGCATGCACCCGAAACAAAGGAATGGCTAAAGTTTAACATCCAGATTGTCGCTGCGCATAAACCCTGCGTCATCAGAAGAGAAAAGCTGGCAGAATGCCAGAAAAAACAAACCCCGCCCTCAAAGAGGACGGGGTACCGTTTCCCGCGTGGGAAACGCACGGTTTACCGCTAAGCTCTAACCTCGTCAGGAAGAGCTACGGCCGCCGCCGTGGCTGTTCTGACCGCCTTTTTTGCCTGCTTCAGAGGCTTTTTCACGATCGTTTTTGAAATTACCGCTACCGCCGCTGCTTTTGCCGCCTTTTTTACCGGCTTCAGAGGCTTTTTGCGGATTGTCTGCGAAATTGCCTGAACCACCACGATGTTCTGCCATAACTTACTCCGTTAATATATATTCAGATTGTTTACGTAATGTGGTTACTGCACTCCATTTAAATTCCCGGGGTGTGCGCTTTCCTTGCTGCGACAAAATTAAGTGTAGAGGTAAGCCAGAACAATTCAAGAAAATGGCAAAATAATTAACTTATTGATACTTATTAACTTTAAATATAATCGTAAAGCTTAGTTTCTTCTTATCATATATTTAAATAAATAGTCGCTTCGCTTTTTTATTTAAATCCGCTTCGCTTGTAGATATATTTTCACGCCATAACATATGCCTTATAAAAAAAATAAACGAGACGATAAAGAACAATAGTTTGCTAAATGCCTGAAGATTTAAGGGGTTAGTGCCTTTCATAAATAAAGTGTTAATGCTGAAGAGAGATCGGCATGTCAAAGTTGACACTACGGCTGGAAACGCGCAAGAAGGCAAAAAAAACCCCGCCATCATGGCGGGGAAGACAGGGATGGTGTCTATGGCAAGGAAAACAGGGATACTATGTTACTGGTTACTGCTGGTACTACTCACTGCTTGCAGCGATGAAGCCGACTGCAAATTTGAGAGCTTGCGCAGCTCGGCAAGCCGCCGCTCGTAATTCTTCTGCAACGCGGCCTGCTGAGCCGGCGTGAGCAAGTGATACATCTGGTTGCGAATGCGCGCCATCTCGACATGCTGTTCGATCTGCGCCTGAGCGATTTTCTCAGCCTGGGCGCGAATAGCCGCTTCGTTAAAAGTGTCCGCCGTAATCAGGCCATGCATGTTTTCGATATCGCCGATGCTGACAGGAGAACGTTCATATCGCGCCTGTGTCATCAGGTCTCGCATCTGTTGACGCTGTTCTTCCGTCAACTCGATGCCGTCGAACATGTGGCTTTGCGGATTTTGCGTCATACTGCCTGTCGTCAATCCGCCGTGATGCATTTCGTCAATCGTCGTCGTGTCTGCCACTCCTGCGCTGGCGTGATTGAGAACCATCGCTGAGGCAATGACGACGGCGGTTACTGTGCGCATCGTTTACTCCAGTCCGTTCCGTTTTGCGATTCAACGAGGACCAGTGTACGGCGACAGCTGCAAACATCCGTCAGGGGGTGTAAAACTACGTAAAGCGTTGGATTGACAAGTCAGGAACACGGTATTTTGCCTGCGGAGGGCAATAAAAAATGAATAAAATCCTGTTGGTTGACGATGACCGCGAATTGACTTCGCTGCTTAAAGAACTGTTAGAAATGGAAGGGTTTGAGGTGGTGGTAGCTAGCGACGGCGAACAGGCGTTAAGCCTGCTGGATACCTCTATTGATCTACTTTTGCTCGATGTGATGATGCCGAAAAAGAACGGTATCGACACGCTGAAAGAGCTACGCCAGCAACATCAGACGCCCGTTATCATGTTGACCGCGCGCGGCAGCGAGCTGGATCGCGTGCTGGGGCTTGAACTGGGCGCAGATGACTATCTGCCTAAGCCGTTTAACGATCGCGAACTGGTGGCGCGTATACGCGCGATTCTGCGCCGTTCCAACTGGAGCGAGCAGCAACAGCAGCACGACAGCAGTTCGCCGACGCTGGAAGTGGACTGCCTGCGCCTGAACCCAGGCCGTCAGGAAGCGAGTTTCGACAATCAGACGCTGGATCTTACCGGCACCGAGTTCACCCTGCTCTACCTGCTGGCGCAGCATCTCGGCCAGGTCGTCTCGCGCGAGCATCTGAGCCAGGAGGTGCTTGGCAAGCGTCTGACGCCGTTCGACCGCGCTATCGATATGCATATCTCTAACCTGCGCCGCAAACTGCCTGAGCGCCGCGACGGCCATCCCTGGTTCAAAACCTTACGTGGCCGCGGCTATCTGATGGTCTCGGCTTCATGATTGGCAGCCTCACCACCCGCATCTTCGCCATTTTCTGGCTAACCCTGGCGCTGGTGTTGATGCTGGTATTGATGGTGCCCAAGCTCGATTCCCGCCAGATGGTTTCGCTGCTCGATAGCGAGCAGCGCCAGGGCACCATGATTGAACAGCATGTCGAAGTGGAACTGGCGCAGGATCCGCCCAACGATTTGATGTGGTGGCGCCGGCTCTCACGCGCTATCGACAAATGGGCGCCGCCGGGCCAGCGCCTGCTGCTGGTCACCAGCGAAGGCCGCGTCATTGGCGCGCAGCATAATGAAATGCAGGTGATCCGCAACTTTATCGGACAGTCCGACAATGCCGATCATCCGCAGAAAAAGAAATATGGCCGTATCGAAATGGTCGGCCCCTTCGCGGTGCGCGACGGCGAAGATAACTATCAGCTCTACTTGATTCGACCGGCGACCAGCTCGCAGCTCGATTTTATCAATTTGCTGTTTGACCGGCCGCTGCTGCTGCTGATCGTCACCATGCTGATCAGTTCGCCGCTGCTGCTGTGGCTGGCGTGGAGCCTGGCGCGTCCGGCGCGCAAGCTGAAATACGCGGCGGATGAAGTCGCCAGCGGTAATTTGCGCCAGCATCCGGAACTGGAATCGGGGCCGCAGGAGTTTCTCGCCGCCGGCTCCAGCTTCAACCAGATGGTGAGCGCGCTCGAGCGCATGATGACCTCGCAGCAGCGTCTGCTGTCAGATATCAGCCATGAGCTGCGCACGCCGCTGACGCGTCTGCAGCTGGCCACGGCGCTGCTGCGCCGCCGCCACGGCGAAGGCAAAGAGCTGGAGCGTATCGAGATGGAAGCGCAGCGTCTGGACGGCATGATCAACGATCTGCTGGTGCTGTCGCGCACCCAGCACAAGAACGCGCTAGTCAGCGAGGCGATGAAAGCGAATCAGCTCTGGAACGACGTGCTGGAAGATGCGAAGTTCGAAGCCGAACAGATGGGCAAGCAGCTCGACGTGCCCTATCCGCCCGGCCCCTGGCCGCTTTACGGCAACCCGCATGCGCTGGAGAGCGCGCTGGAGAACATCGTGCGCAACGCGCTACGCTACTCGCACTCGCATATCAGCGTCAGCTTTTCGGTAGATATCAGCGGCCTGACGGTGCATGTCGACGATGACGGCCCAGGCGTCAGCCCGGAAGATCGCGAGCAGATATTCCGTCCTTTCTACCGCACCGATGAGGCGCGCGACCGTGAGTCAGGCGGCACGGGGCTCGGTCTGGCGATTGTCGAAACCGCCATCCAGCAGCACCGCGGCTGGGTGAAGGCCGACGACAGCCCGCTCGGCGGGCTGCGCCTGACGCTCTGGCTGCCGCTCTACTCCTCCAGCCGCCAATAATTTGCTATGCTTCGGCCCCTGTTATCGGGGGCCTTATGCTTAACATCGTCTTATTTGAACCAGAAATCCCGCCGAATACCGGCAATATTATTCGCCTCTGCGCCAACTCCGGCTTCAGGCTGCATCTGATTGAGCCGCTCGGTTTCGCATGGGACGACAAACGGCTGCGCCGCGCCGGTCTCGACTATCACGAATTTACCGCGATTCAGAAGCATGAAAGCTATGAGGCGTTTCTGCGCGCCGAGCAGCCGGCGCGGCTGTTTGCGCTCACCACCAAGGGAACGCCGGCGCACAGCGCGGTGAGCTACCGGGCGGGCGACTATCTGCTGTTCGGCCCGGAGAGCCGCGGACTGCCTGCCGAGATCCTCGACGCGCTGCCGCCAGCGCAGAAAATCCGCATCCCGATGCGCGCGGAGAGCCGCAGCATGAATCTGTCGAATGCGGTATCGGTGGTGGTGTATGAAGCCTGGCGCCAGCTTGATTACGCAGGCGCGCGGCTCAGTTAGATCCCGTCGCCGAACTCAAAGCCCGGCACGGTGCCGTTGAAGTGTTGATCCATGTCCATCGAGGGTTTGTCGCTCGCCGGTTTGCCGACGATGCGCGCCGGCACGCCTGCGGCGGTGGTATGCGGGGGCACCGGCTGCAATACCACCGAACCTGCGCCGATCTTCGCGCCGCGCCCGACCTCGATATTGCCGAGGATCTTCGCCCCTGCGCCGATCATCACGCCCTCGCGGATTTTCGGATGGCGATCGCCGCTGGTTTTGCCGGTACCGCCCAGCGTCACCGACTGCAGGATTGAGACGTCGTTCTCCACGACCGCCGTTTCGCCGATAACGATGCCGGTGGCGTGGTCAAGCATAATGCCGTGGCCGATGTTCGCCGCCGGATGAATATCCACGGCGAAGGAGACGGAAATTTCGTTTTGCAGATAGACCGCTAACGCGCGACGCCCTTCGTTCCACAGCCAGTGGCCGATGCGATAGGCCTGCAGCGCATGAAAGCCTTTCAGGTAGAGCAGCGGCGTAGAGTACTTATCTACCGCCGGGTCGCGCTGGCGCACCGCCTGGATGTCGAGCGCGGCCGAAGCGATCATCGAAGGATCCTGGCGATAGGCCTCTTCGACGATTTCGCGAATGGCGATAGCGGGCATAATAGGATTGGCGAGCTTGTTGGCCAGCATATAGCTCAGAGCGCTGCCGAGATTTTCGTGTTTCAACAAAGTCGCATGATAAAAGCTGGCCAGCATCGGCTCGCAATCGGCCAGCGCGCGCGCTTCCGCTTTGATGTTGTTCCAGACCAGTTCTAACTCATCAGACGACATTGCAGTTTTCTCCCGAAAAAAAAAGCGCCTGAATGGCGCTACAGGTGACCATGCTGCGCATCCCGCATCAGCCTGAACCGTTTTCGTCCTTCCTTGTACGGCCTAACAGGCTCAATGCTGCCTCTCGCGCCGGTTTTCCGCAATAGAGCACCTGATAGATTTGCTCGGTAATCGGCATTTCAACGCCGACACGCTCAGCCAACGCCTTGACTTCTTTGGTGTTTCTATAGCCTTCTACAACTTGTCCGATAATGCGTTGCGCGTTATCCACCTCTTCGCCCTGGCCCAGCATCAGGCCGAAACGACGGTTGCGCGACTGATTATCGGTACAGGTCAGCACCAGATCGCCTAAGCCAGCCATGCCCATAAAGGTGGTGGCATCGGCCCCCAGCGCGGCGCCGAGACGACTCATTTCCGCCAGGCCGCGCGTAATCAGCGCGGTACGCGCATTAGCGCCAAAGCCGATGCCGTCGGAGATGCCCGCGCCGATGGCGATGACGTTTTTCACCGCGCCGCCAAGCTGCACGCCGATAAAATCAGGATTGTTGTAAACGCGGAAGCTCTTGCCGCAGTGCAGCTTTTGCTGCAAATCGTCGGCGAAAGTGGCATCGGTCGCCGCCAGCGCGATCGCGGTCGGCAGGCCCGCCGCCAGCTCTTTGGCAAAGGTCGGTCCGGAGATTACTGCGAGCGGCGTCGCGTCGCCGAGGATGTCGCGCGCCACATCCTGCAGCAGTCTTCCGGTCTCTCTCTCCAGCCCTTTGGTCGCCCAGACGATGCGCGACTCCGAACGCAAATGCGGTTTGATTTGCTTCAGCACGTCGCCGAACACATGGCTCGGCACCACCACCAGCAGATCGCGGCTGGCCGCAATGGCGCGGGCTAAATCGGGCTCAAGCTCAAGGTTGTCGGGAAAAGGCACGTCGGGGAGAAAAGCGCTGTTGCAGCGTTCGGCCTGCAGCTGCGCCAGATGCGCGGGATTGTGTCCCCACAGCAGCACGGGATGGCCGTTGCGGGCTAAGGTAATGGCCAGAGCGGTGCCGTACGAGCCGGCACCGATGACGCTAATCGAAGCGTGTGTAGTCATCAGGCATCCTGATGTGGTTCGGCACCTTCGCCTTGCTGCTGCAGGTAGTTCATGAACAGCGCGTCAAAGTTTACCGGCGCCAGGTTAAGCTGCGGGAAGGTGCCGCGAGACACCAGGCTGGTGATGCATTCGCGCGCGTACGGGAACAGGATGTTCGGGCAGTAAGCGCCCAGGCAGTGCGCCATCTGCGTGCCTTCGATGCCGCTGATGGTGAAGATGCCCGCCTGCTGAACTTCGCACAGGAATGCGGTTTCTTCGCCAACGCTGGCGGTCACGGTCACGCGCAGCACCACTTCATACACTTCGTCAGCCAGTTGTGATGACGCAGTATCCAGATCCAGCTTCACTTCCGGTTCCCACTCTTTCTGGAAAACCTGCGGCGCGTTCGGCGCTTCGAAAGAAACGTCTTTGGTGTAAACGCGTTGAATCTGGAATTGCATTTCGTTGGTGTTTTGTTCTGACATCTGACTAAGTCCTGTGAGTTGAAAAATCCTGCGCCGCTCTTACGCCTGCAGTAGCGGATCTAATCCTTCACGACTGTCCAGCGCGTAAAGGTCGTCGCAGCCGCCGATGTGCTGCGCGTCAATGAAAATCTGAGGCACGGTGGTGCGGCCGCTGCGTTTGATCATCTCTTCGCGTTTCGCGGCGTTCCCGTCGATAGGGATCTCCTGAAACGACACACCTTTTTGACTCAACAGCGCCTTCGCCCGGTGGCAGAAAGGACAGGTCGCCTTGGTGTAAATCTCAACATTAGCCATGTTACGTACCTCGGTAGATGTTATTTTCCGCGCACCAGCGGAAGGTTGTCTCCGCTCCAGCCGCTGATGCCGTCTTTCAGAACGGTCACCTGGCTAAAGCCAGCGGCGCTCAGTTTTTCAGCCGGCTCGCTCGCGCTCTGGCCGGTGGCGCACACCACAATTATGGGCTGAGCTTTATGCTTTTCCAGCTCGCCGAAGCTGCCTTTTTTGATGTCCGCCGCCGCAACGTTCAGCGCGCCCGAAATATGTCCTCTGCGGTAATCGTCACGCGACCGCACGTCCACTACTACCGCCTCTTCTTTGTTAATCAGGCGGGTCGCTTCGCCGCGGCTGATAACTTTCACCTTAGAAAACATCCCTTTAAAGGTGGTAACAATCACCAAAACCAGTAAAACGACCCATGCCAGACTGAGGATGGTGTGATTGCTTGCAAACTGCATAATTTCTTGCATGAGGGGTAAAGACTCCAGACCGGGCTAATTAAGCTAAAAACAAGGGTTCTGAGTATACCTGCGCCACTTCTCATGTACAGACGCTAAGCGGCCAGAGTTACGATTTGTGCGTCATTTTCTAAAAAAAATTGCCGTATCGCAAAAATGACGCAACCCTTATTCGGCATCAGGATAAATACCGACATCTTTGGAAAAGGAAATCCCGCGGCGTTGCGCTGGTAAGCGGCTGTTCATCGTGGAATAATCACTGGCCTATGAAGGGAAAAGCGACTGTTTTAGCCACAAGGACTCGTCACAGCGGAAAGAAACGCCCGTTGCCTGCACACCTGTCCACTCTCTCCTTCAGCCTGCTCTGCGCGGGCGTTCTGTTATTGCCTGCGGCCGCGCACAGCGCCGACGACAGCAAATCGCAGTTGAAATCCATTCAGCAAAATATCGCCGAAAAAGAGAAAAGCGTTAAGGCGCAGAAGCTTGCGCGCAGCAAGCTGCTCGATCAGCTGCAGAGCCAGGAAAAGATCATTGCGCAGGCCAGCCGTCAGTTGCGCGATACTCGCAACAGCCTGAGCGCGCTCAGCCGCGAAGTCAGCCAGCTCACCGCCTCTATCGCGCGGCTTGAAAAGCAGCAGGCGCAGCAGGAAACCCTGCTGGCTCAGCAGCTGGATGCGGCTTTCCGTCAGGGCAAGCATAACGGCGTGCAGCTCCTGCTGGGCGGCGAAGAGAGCCAGCGCAGCGAACGTATTCTCGCCTACTTCGGCTACCTTAACGACGCGCGTCAGCAGAGCATCGACGCGCTGCAAAAAACGCGTCAAACGCTGGGTGAGCAAAAAGCGTCGCTGGAGCAGAAACAGCAGCAGCAAAAAACGCTGCTGGCGCAGCAGCAAGGCCAGCAGGAGAAGCTGCAGCAGGCGAGTGCGGCACGTAAGAAAACGCTGAGCGAACTGGAGAACGCGCTGGAAAAAGACCAGGCCGATCTGGTGGAGATGCGGCAGAACGAAAGCCGCCTGCAGGACAAAATCGCCCGGGCGGAACGCGAAGCGCGAGAGCGCGCGGCGCGCGAGGCGCGGGAAGCGGAAAAAGTGCGCCAGCGTCAGGCGCAGGCGAAAGCCAAAGGCTCGACCTACCAGCCTACCCAGAGCGAGCGCGAGCTGGTGGCGCGAACCGGCGGTCTGGGCCGCGCAGGCGGCCAGGCGCTGTGGCCGGTGCGCGGTCGTATCGAACATCGCTTCGGCGAACAGCTTCAGGGCGAACTGCGCTGGAAAGGGCTGGTGATCGATGCGCCGGAAGGCGCCGAAGTCAAAGCGATTGCCGACGGGCGCGTGCTGATGGCCGACTGGCTGCAGGGTTACGGGCTCGTCGTGGTGCTTGAGCACGGCAAAGGAGATATGAGTCTCTACGGCTATAACCAGAGCGCGCTGGTTAGCGTTGGCGCCCAGGTGAAGGCAGGACAGCCTATCGCCCTGGTGGGCACCAGCGGCGGACGCGGTACGCCGTCGCTCTATTTTGAAATCCGACGTCAGGGACAGGCCGTCAATCCACTCCCGTGGTTAGGAAGATAAGTGTTTTTTCAACGTCGCCATCTCGCCGCCGCTATCGGCGGACTGCTGTTAAGCTGCGCCGCCTATGCGGGCAAACTCGCCATCGTTATCGACGACTTCGGCTATCGCCCTTCTGAAGAGAACAAAGTGCTGCAGATGCCCGCCGCGATTTCCGTCGCGGTGCTGCCCGACGCGCCCGGCGCGCGCCAGATGGCAACGAAAGCGCATCAAAGCGGCCATGAGGTGCTGATCCATCTCCCGATGGCGCCGCTCAGCAAGCAGCCGCTGGAGAAGAATACCTTGACGCCGGAGATGAGCAGCGAAGAGATCGCGCGCATCCTGCGCAGCGCGGTTAACAACGTGCCCTACGCCGTCGGCCTGAACAACCATATGGGCAGCAAAATGACCTCCAGCCTGCCCGGCATGGTAAAGATGATGCAGGCGCTTAATCAGTACAATTTTTACTTTCTCGACAGCATGACCATCGGCAACAGCCAGTCGGTGCCCGCCGCGCAAGGCACGCGCGTGAAGGTGCTGAAGCGCCGCGTATTCCTGGACGACAGCCAGGATATCAACGCGATTCGCCAGCAGTTTACGCGCGCCGTGAAGCTGGCGCAGCGCGACGGCTACGCCATCGCTATCGGCCATCCGCATCCCAATACGGTGCGCGTGCTGCAGCAGATGCTGCCGACGCTGCCTGCGGATATTACGCTGGTGCGCCCAAGCCAGCTGCTGAACGAACCGCTGCACGGCGCAGCGTCGCCAGCGAAACCGCAGCCGCGGCCGCGCCCGCATAAGCCGGGCTTCCAGCCGCCAGGCATTTGTAAAGTGCAGCCGCAGCCGGTTCCGGCGACGAAGGCGCTTGATGCGGTGTGGGAGAGTGCGAGCCAGAGCGTAGTGGTAACCGGACTGAAGCAGCTTTTTTAACACGCTATTTCGCGCGGTGTTTCAGCCTTAACATTCTTTTCTGATCAGAAATCACTATAATCCGGTGCGAGCGACGCAGACCGGTTATAAGGATTTCTGTCAGGATGAGGACGGCGAAACAAAAGATTATGCTGCTGGATAACGGCAGAGAATGGGGCGGCGGCACCAACAGCATGCTGGAACTGCTTAAGCGCATCGACCGCGACGCTTTCGATATCACCTGCTGCTTTTACCACAACTACGCGCGCGGTAACGGTGAAACCATCGAATCGGTGCTGAACGCCATCGCTATACCGGTCGTCTTTATTCCTCAGAAAAAGCAGCCCGGCTGGGCGAAGCTCGCTAAGGAAGCGGCACGCGCCCTGCTTTTCTTCAATCGCCGCCTGAAAAAAGAGGCGGTCGACGCTATCGACGCGCGCTGGCGCGTCCGGCCAAATGCCCGCAAGCTGCGCGCGCTGCTGCAGCAAGGCCGCTACGATACGCTCTATATGAATAATCAGCCCAGCACCAATGTTGAAGGCTACCTCGCCGCACAAGAGCTTGATATTGCCGTGGTACAGCACTGCCGCATTGAGCCGCTGATGAATGCCCGCCTGGCGAAAATGGTGAATGATGGGTGCGATGCCGTTATCGCCGTTTCTCACGGCGTGAATCAGACCTTACGTGACGGCGGCGTTGAGGCGTCACGCTGTTTTACCGTTTCTAACGCCATTGATATCCACCAGCCGTTGCCTGACCGCGCGGCGGTGCGCCAGCGCTTAAACCTGCCGGCGGAAACCTTTATTTTCGGCACCATCGGCTCGCTGATCCTGCGTAAGTCGAACCACCATGTTCTGCAGGCGCTGAGCCATTTCAAACAGGCTTGTCCCGAAGCAAACTGGAAAATGATCGTGGTCGGCGATGGACCTGAAGCGGCTGCGCTGCGTCAGCAGGCCGCCAGAGAGGCGATTCTCGACCGGGTCATTTTTACCGGCTTTCAGAATAACGCGCTGGATTACCTCGCCGCTTTCGACGTCTTTATCCTGGCTTCTCGCAGCGAGGGGCTGCCGCGCGTGGTGCTGGAAGCAATGCTGGTCAATACGGCGGTGATAGGCTCACGCGTGGTCGGCACAGAGGAGCTAATCAGCCCTGACGACACCGGCCTGCTGTTCGAATATGGTGACGTGGCGCAGTTAGCTCAGCACCTCGTTACGCTCTGGCAGGACGAGGCCTTACGTCAACGATTAACCCATGCCGCGTTGGCGCGCGTTCGATCGCAGTACGCCATCGAAAACTATGTAAACGGCGTGGAAACCATCCTAAAAAGCGTCACAAGGAAGAAGCATGCTTAACTTTCTCAATCCCCGTTTTCGTCGCGTGCGCGCACGCCATAATCTGCCTTACGCGCAGCCCGACGTGCAGGGCACCATCCCTGTGACCTCTATCGTCATTCCCTGTACCGGAGAGGATTACGTTGAGGAAGCGAAGCTCAGCGCGCTGTTTGCCGAGCGCTTTGCTACCGCGGCGCAGGAGATCGTTATCGTTAGCGACCAGCCCGCCGCCGCCTTTGGCGAATTGCCGCGTAAAACTCGCGTTGTGACGCTTGAGGTGCCGCATCGCGAAGAAACCTATCCCTACAAGCAAATTTATCGCAGCCGGCTGATAAAAATGCAGGCTCCGCTGCATGCGCAGGGCGACGGGATCCTGATGATCGATTCCGATCTCAACCTGCTTAAAATGCCTGACATTCACATGAAAGACGGCCATTTTTACTCCAGCTTTCGCCAGGGCAAAATGATTGCCAAACTGGCCGGCGCGGCGCAGGAGACGATTCCCGCCTACTATCAGCTCAGCGTGCGTCCTTTCCTCGAAGATCACGTTAACGGCGCCTATCTGGCGGCCACGCGCCAGACCTGGCAGCGCGTCTGCCCGCTCTGGCTGACGCTGTTCGACGATACCTGGAAATTAATGAACGACAGCCAGCCGCCGACCGATCAGCTGCCGCTGGCGTGCCTGCTGGATCTGCTCGACCTGTGCACCGTCAACCTGGGCGAGTGGGCGAACTGGCCGGTATCCAAGCGCATCGGCGGCAAGCCGGGCGTCATACCACCAGAGGTGGTAGGCGCACACGGCGGCTTCCCGCTTTCCGAATGGCAAAAATATCTGGCCGATCCTCGTCAGCCGCTGACCTTTAAAGGCCAGGACTACACCCGCAAGGTGCGCTACCTGACAGATGCGGAGAAGCAGCAGCAATAAACCAAAGCCGCCCGCGCGGCTTTTTTTAATCCCAGCTCAGCACCACTTTTCCTGAGCGTCCGGTGCGCATCTCATCGAAGCCCTGCTGGAAGTCGTCGATAGCGTAGCGGTGCGTGATGATGGGCGTCAGATCGAGCCCTGACTGAATCAGCGCCGCCATCTTGTACCAGGTTTCAAACATCTCGCGGCCGTAGATGCCTTTAATAAACAGCCCCTTGAAGATCACCTGATTCCAGTCGATCGCCATCTCGCCAGGCGGGATGCCCAACAGCGCAATACGCCCGCCGTGGTTCATCACCTCCAGCAGGGTACGAAACGCCGGCGGCGCGCCGGACATCTCCAGCCCCACGTCGAATCCTTCCGTCATACCCAGCTCGCGCATCACCGCGCGCAGATCTTCATGCGCCACGTTGACCGCGCGCGTCACGCCCATGGTGCGCGCCAGCTCAAGGCGATAGTCGTTGATGTCGGTGATCACCACGTTGCGCGCGCCGACATGTTTGCACACCGCCGCCGCCATAATGCCGATAGGGCCGGCGCCGGAGATCAGCACATCTTCGCCCACCAGATCGAACGACAGCGCGGTATGCACCGCATTGCCGAAGGGATCGAAAATCGCGGCCAGCTCGTCGGAAATATTGTCGGGAATGCGGAAGGCGTTAAAGGCGGGGATCACCAGATACTCGGCAAAGCAGCCCTGCCGGTTGACGCCGACGCCAATGGTATTGCGGCACAGATGAGTGCGGCCGGCGCGACAGTTGCGGCAGTGCCCGCAGGTAATATGCCCTTCGCCGGAGACGCGATCGCCGATGCTGAAGCCGCGCACCTCCTGGCCGATGGCGACGACTTCGCCGACATACTCATGCCCGACGATCATCGGCACCGGAATAGTTTTGCGCGACCAGTCATCCCAGTTGTAGATATGGATATCGGTGCCGCAGATGGCGGTTTTGCGGATCTTGATCAGCAAATCGTTATGGCCCGGCTCCGGGATCGGCGCATCGGTCACCATCCAGATGCCTTCCTGGGCGTGAAGTTTGGCTAACGCTTTCATACAGAGCTCCTCAGGCGATGACGCCAAGCTGTTGTCCAATGCGGGTAAAGGCCTCGACCGCGCGCTCCAGCTGCTGCTGGGTATGCGCCGCCGAAATCTGCGTGCGGATACGCGCCTGGCCGCGCGGCACCACCGGGTAGAAAAAGCCGGTAACGTAAATGCCCTCCTGCTGCAGCAAACGAGCGAACTCTTGCGCCACGCTCGCTTCGCCCAGCATCACGGGAATAATGGCGTGATCGGCGCCCGCCAGAGTAAAACCGGCCGCTGTCATCTTTTCGCGGAAGAAACGGGCGTTGTCCCACAGGCGCTGCCGCAGACCGTCGCCCTCGCTCAACAGATCAAGCACGCGGATGGAAGCGGCAACGATCGCCGGCGCCAGCGAATTAGAGAAGAGATAGGGCCGCGAGCGCTGGCGCAGCCATTCAACGACCTCGCCGCGAGCGGCGGTATAGCCGCCGGAAGCGCCGCCCAGCGCCTTGCCCAGCGTGCCGGTAATAATGTCGACGCGATCCATGACGTCGCAATATTCATGCGTGCCGCGACCGGCCGCGCCGACAAAGCCCACCGCATGGGAGTCATCTACCATCACCAGCGCATTGAACTCGTCGGCGAGATCGCAGATGCCGCGCAGGTTGGCGATCACTCCGTCCATAGAAAAGACGCCGTCGGTGGCGATAAAAATATGGCGCGCGCCTTTCTGCCGCGCCTCGACCAGACAGGCGCGCAGCGCCTGCATATCGTTATTGGCGTAGCGATAGCGCTGCGCCTTACAGAGCCGTACGCCGTCGATAATCGAGGCGTGATTGAGCGCGTCGGAAATAATCGCGTCTTCCGCGTCGAGCAGCGTTTCAAACAGGCCGCCGTTAGCATCGAAGCAGGAGGAATAGAGAATGGCATCCTCCATGCCGAGAAACGCCGCCAGCTTTTTCTCCAGCTGCTTATGGGTGTCCTGCGTGCCGCAGATAAAGCGCACCGATGCCATGCCGAAACCGTGCGTTTCCATGCCCTCTTTCGCCGCCTGAATCAGCGCCGGATGGTTTGCCAGGCCTAAGTAATTGTTGGCGCAGAAGTTAATGACCTGCTGCGCGCCCACCTCAATATCGGTTTGCTGCGCGGAGGTAATAATGCGCTCCTGCTTAAACAGCCCTTCCCGGTGCGCCGTATCCAGCTGCTGGCGGATCTGCTGATAAAATTGCGCTGTCATCATTGTTCTCCTCAGATGGCATAAATTCGGCACATCTTACTGAAGAAGAAGGGTGCTAACGATAAATCCACCAGGAGAATGTTAATTTTGCAGCATAGTTCACGTCAGAGAGGGGGGAGGCGACGGCGTGTCGGAGTCATCTGGCTGTCTGCTCCGTGATGAAATGTTATGATGTGAGACATTAGCGCGTGAAACCGCCTGTTTCATGCCCCAACGTTTAAAGGTAGAGCACATGATTATCGTCACTGGCGGCGCAGGAATGATTGGCAGCAATATCGTCAAGGCGCTCAACGATCGCGGCATCAGCGATATTCTGGTCGTCGACAACCTGAAAGACGGCACCAAGTTCGTCAATCTGGCCGATCTGGATATCAGCGACTACATGGATAAAGAGGAGTTTCTCACCTATATCGCAGCGGGCGAGGATTTCGGTCCGATCGAAGCGGTATTCCATGAAGGCGCCTGCTCTGCGACCACGGAGTGGGACGGCAAGTACATGATGGACAATAACTATCAGTACTCGAAAGATCTGCTGCACTACTGCCTCGAGCGCGAAATTCCTTTCCTTTACGCCTCCTCCGCCGCTACCTACGGCGGCCGCAACGACAACTTTATCGAGAAGCGCGAGTATGAGCAGCCGCTGAACGTCTACGGCTACTCTAAAATGCTGTTCGATCACTATGTGCGCCAGATCCTGCCGGAAGCGGACTCGCCGGTGTGCGGCTTCCGCTACTTCAACGTCTACGGCCCGCGCGAAGGCCACAAAGGCAGCATGGCGAGCGTGGCGTTTCACCTCAACACCCAGATCGCCAACGGCGAAAACCCTAAGCTGTTTGAAGGCAGCGAAGGCTTCCAGCGCGACTTTATCCACGTTGACGACGTGGTCGCGGTCAATCTGTGGTGCTGGGAAAACAAGATTTCCGGTATCTATAACTGCGGCACCGGTCGCGCCGAATCGTTCCAGGAAGTGGCGGACGCGGTGCTGAAATTCCATCAGAAAGGGCAAATTGAGTACATTCCCTTTCCGGAAAAACTCAAAGGCCGCTATCAGGCCTATACTCAGGCGGACCTCACCAGTCTGCGCGCGGCCGGCTATGACAAGCCGTTCAAAACTGTGGCGCAGGGCGTGGCCGAGTATATGGCCTGGCTGAACCGCAGCGCATAAGGAACGCGTACCCGCGATGAAAATTCTGGTTATTGGCCCATCGTGGGTCGGCGATATGATGATGTCGCAAAGCCTCTATCGCACCCTCAAGGCTCAACATCCGGACGCCGTGATTGACGTAATGGCGCCGGCCTGGTGCCGTCCGCTGCTGTCGCGCATGCCGGAAGTGAGTCAGGCGCTGGCGATGCCGCTCGGACACGGCGCGCTGGCGCTCGGCGAGCGTCGACGCATCGGCAAATCGCTGCGCGCCAGCGGCTACGATCGCGCCTATGTGCTGCCGAATTCATTTAAATCCGCACTGGTGCCTTTTTTCGCCGGGATCAAACGTCGCATCGGCTGGCGCGGCGAGATGCGCTACGGCCTGCTGAACGATGTGCGCGTGCTGGACAAAGCGGCGTTTCCGCTGATGGTGGAGCGCTACATCGCGCTGGCCTGCGACGCGCCGGTCGCTTCGGCGCAGCAGCTGCCGCAGCCGCTGCTCTGGCCCCAGCTTCAGGTAGACGACCAGGAGAAAATCGAAACCTCCGCCCAGTTTCAGATCCCGGCGGAGCGGCCGCTGATCGGTTTTTGCCCGGGCGCGGAGTTTGGTCCGGCGAAGCGCTGGCCGCACTATCACTATGCCGCGCTGGCGCAGCAGCTGATTGCCGAAGGCAATCAGGTAGTGCTGTTTGGTTCGGCAAAAGATCGCGAGTGCGGCGAAGAGATTATCGCAGCGCTGCCCGCCGAGGCGCGCCGCTACTGCCGCAACCTGGCGGGCGAGACGCAGCTTGAGCAGGCGGTTATCCTGATTGCGCGCTGCGACGCCGTGGTCAGCAACGATTCGGGACTGATGCATATCGCCGCCGCGCTCAACCGGCCGCTGGTGGCGCTGTACGGTCCCAGCAGCCCCGATTTCACGCCGCCGCTTTCAAAGCAGGTGCGCATTATTCGCCTGATTACCGGCTACCATAAGGTTCGCAAAGGCGATGCCGTGCAGGGCTATCATCAGAGCCTGATCGACATCCCGCCGCAGCGCGTTTATCAGGAACTGAGCGAACTGCTGGCTCATCCGCAGGAGACGGCATGCACGTCCTGATCGTCAAAACGTCGTCGATGGGCGATGTGCTTCATACCCTTCCCGCTTTAACCGACGCCATGCAGGCGATCCCTGGCATTCGCTTCGACTGGGTGGTGGAAGAGAATTTCGCCCAGATCCCCTCCTGGCATCCGGCGGTGGATAAAGTCTTGCCGGTCGCCATTCGCCGCTGGCGCAAACACTGGTTCGGCAGTCAGCAGCGCGAAGAGCGGGTGCGCTTCAAGCGCGATTTGCAGTCGCGCCAGTATGATGTGGTGATCGACGCGCAGGGGCTGATCAAAAGCGCCGCGCTGGTGACCCGTCTCGCCAGAGGCGTCAAGCATGGCCAGGATAGCCGCAGCGCGCGCGAACCCTTCGCCAGCTGGTGGTACGACCAACGCCATGAGATTGATAAAAAGCAGCATGCGGTAGAGCGCACGCGCGAGTTGTTCGCGAAGAGCCTCGGCTACGAGAAGCCGCAAACCCAGGGCGACTACGCCATTGCCGCGCACTTTCTGCGCGACGTGCCGCAGGATATCGCCCCCTATCTGGTGTTTCTCCACGCCACAACGCGCGACAACAAGCACTGGCCAGAAAGCCACTGGCGCGAGCTGATCGGCCTGCTCCAGCACTCGGGACTGCGTATCAAGCTGCCGTGGGGCGCCGAGCACGAGCATCAGCGCGCCCAGCGCCTGGCAGAAGGCTTCGACTATGTCGAGGTGCTGCCGAAGCTGACGCTGGAAGCGATAGCGCGCGAACTGGCGGGGGCGAAGGCGGTAGTGTCGGTAGATACCGGACTAAGCCATCTTACCGCGGCGCTCGATCGCCCCAACATTACGCTCTACGGCCCGACGGATCCGGGGTTGATTGGTGGATATGGGCAAAATCAGCAGGCTCTCTGCCCACCTCAGGGCAACAGCATGTCAGATATCAGTGCGCAAGCGGTCGCCGAAAGGCTGGAGACGTTTTTGGGATGAAAAAGCTCCACATTATCAATCTCGGCAAGATGGGCGGCGTCGAGCGTCTTTTTCTTCAATATATCAACGACTTTTCTGATGGCAAAGATGACGTTATCTGCATCAGCAATGAAATTGACGAAGATATCCGACGCCAGATGCCGCAGCAAAAGATCGTTTTCGCCAACCGGTTAGTTAATGGCCTTACGCTAAAAGCGCCTCAGTTTCTCAGGAAGTATCTGCTGCAGAAACGGGTTGAAGCCAGCGATGCGCAGGTCATCGTCGTCTGGGACCTGGTGCCGCGTCTGACAGCCAGGCCGAAGCGCGCGAAGCTGGTCTATTACGATCATGGCTGTTCCTGGCGCTATCCAGAGAATCATAAAACCCTGAGCTTTATGCGCATGTTAGATGGCGTCATCTCCGCCTCGTCAGCCTCTTCTCAGGTGATGAAGCATCGTTTCAACCTGCCCTGTCCCCATTATGTGGTCATTAACCGCATCATGACGCCGCCCGGCATACGCCTGGAACCGCGCGTGCTCACGTCGCCGATCAAAATCGGCACCGCTTCGCGTCAGGTCAGTCTGAAAGGCATAAGCGTCACGCTGTTGACGCTGAAAGAATTACTGATTCGCGGCCATAACGTAACGCTTGAGATCGCCGGCAAAGGGCCCGATCGCGACGCTTTTATCGCGCTCGCCAGCAGGCTGGGCATTGAGGATAAGGTCACCTTTAGCGGCTTCCAGCAGGATATCGCGCCCTTTTTCAACCGCATCGATATCTATATGAGTACGCCGGTAACGGAGCCCTTTGGTCTCTCCTGCATGGAGTCTCTCTATTTCGGCGTGCCGGTTATTTATCCATTGGTCGACGGGCAGCCTGAAGTAATAAAAAACGGCGTATGCGGCATCGGCCTTACCCCTTCCGTCTCTATTGAAGAGCATGAAAAGCTGACGGGAATACGCGTCGATTTTCCTTACGACGTCTACGATCCCGTGCGAAATATCATGACCCGGCCGCTGCTGCTTTCTCATGTCGCCTGTGCGGATGCGGTAGAAACCTTATGTGATCAGCAAACCTATCAGCGTTTTAGCCAACAGGCGAAACAGTGGACAAAAGAGCATTTTGATTACGCCGTTTTCAGGACTGAATTCAACGGCGCGCTAAGCGCTATAACGGGTAGTAACGATGAACATTAAGCTGACTTTATTTCGACAGGATACGCCGCATCTCTATTTTAGCCTGCTCATTTTCGCCGGCTGCGCGCTCGCCTTTTTGACCGCGCCCTTCGGCGGTTCATTCGGCAGAAACGTGTTTTACATCACCAGCTATCTGGCGCTGGCAGGTTTTATCATCCACGCCAGATATTATCTGCAAGAGAAAAAGCATCTGGTGGTGCCCGTCGCCCTTTTCCTTGTCGGACTGGTGAGCATTCTCTGGACGACGATCTATAAACAGCCAGGCGATTACATCACGCTCTACCGCCAGTATCAGTCAACCGGCAGGCTGCAAATTGCCGCCTCGTTTCTGCTGCTGGTTACGCTGAATGACCAGCGCATCCGCCAGCGAAGCGCGCTGGTTGCCGCCATGATTACAGGACTCGCGGTAAACGCCTATGCGCTTTATCAGGGTATCCATCTCGAGATCGGCCGCGTTGAGCTTAATTACGATCGCGCTACTATCGCCGCCTATATCCTTACCGCGGTGAACCTGGTTTTTATTAAATCCGCGCTGCTATTCAGAACGCGGCATAAGGTCTGGCTGTTTGCTCTGCTGTTTATGGTGACCTATACCACCATCATTCTGACCGGAACGCGCGCGGCTATGCTGGCTTATCCCATTCTGGTGCTGATCCAGGTGCTGTTCACCAAAGATGTCATACAGCGTAAGCATAAAATTATTCTCTTTACCGCCCTGCCGGTATTGCTGGTGATTAGCGCGCTGGTATTTCAGAGCAAAATTCAGGCGCGGATTCAGGATCTCAAAGATAACATTGCGATGATGCACGAGACGCAGGGAGAGAATTCGATTATCTCTCGTCTTAGCATGCAGACCGTCGCCATGAAAACCGGCGCCACCGCCCTGGCAGGGCAATCGGCTGAGGAGCGCGGCGAGAAAGCGGAAGCCCTTATCAAACAAAACCCCAGCCTGTACGGCGCGCGTATCTACCTCACCGTGCATATGCATAACGAAGTGCTGGAAAACTTTTCAATTAAAGGTCTGTTCGGCATTGTTTCGCTTATCGGCCTCTACCTGAGCCTGATTTACAGCGCCTTCAGGCCGCTGCGCAACCCGGCGTTACTCTCTGTCGGGATCTCGCTCATCATTTATGGCCTGAGCGACGTTATTTTCTTTAGTACGGAAGGGACGCTGCTTTATTGTCTGGCGATTATCTTCAGCGTCATGATCGTGAAACAGCCTTATCTATCCGAGGACCGGCGTTAATGGCAGAACAGCGCTATTTGCTGAGCGTCATTGTGCCTTTTCACAATGACGAGGCGTTTATTACCGCCTGTCTGACCTCGCTGCTGATTCAGGCCGATGACGATATGCAGATCGTTATTATCGATGATGGCTCGACCGATAGCTCAACGCAGCAGGTTACAGATCTGGTAGCGCGCTTCGCTCACTGCCACATCACCTTTATCCGCCAGCAAAATCAGGGCATTGCGACAACTCGCAATGTGGGATTACGGCATGCGCACGGCGAGTTTGTGACCTTTCTGGATGGCGACGACCTGGTAAGCAGCAACTACTACGCGGTCATTAAGCCTGTGCTGCTGGCAGGCAGCGATGACCTGATTGATTTCAACTATGCACGCTTTGATGAGACGCCGCCTGTCGCGCCGCAGCGCGAAACGGCGCAGCGAACGCCCTATGATTTTTCTTCGCAGGGCCTCGCCTGCTTGCAGCCGCTGTTTCAACGCGCGATGTGGCATTTGTGGAATCGCATCTATCGCCATACCCTGCTGGCTGATGAACGTTTCGAGGATGGCCGTCGCTATGAAGATGTTATTTTTACGCCCTTTCAGTACTTCAAAACGCGCCGGATTAGCCATCTGGAGAATACGCTCTACTACTACCGCGACAACCGCCGCGGCATAACGCGCAACGTTCGTCCGAGCGATATAGGCGACATGCTGTTCGCTCTGGAAAAAATACGAACAATGGCTGAAGCGAGACGCAGTGAGCCTGATTTTCAAAGGCTGGCGACGGGCATGATGCTGAACTGCTTTAGCGAAGTAAAAAGCATGTCAAAGGCGCTGTATGGCTACTACCACTACTCCGCCGATACCCGAAAAGCGCTAAAAGCCGCCGCCGTGCTGTGTCGAGGCTACTGCAAGCCGAAGAAGTACTGGCAGATGCGCTATCCCGAGCTGGACACCTTTTTCTCTTCGCTGCGCCGCATTGGCAAAAAAAAGCCCGCTGCGGCGCTATACCGCCGGGAGTAACGGCTGCTTTTTCTGCTCGGCAAACTCTGTCAGCGTCAAGCCCCGGGTGCGGCTCTGCAACCAGCTAAACAGCTGCTCCAGATCGTCATACAAACGCTCAATATCCGCCTCATTTTTAAAGGTCGGGCTGCCGTCAGGCATGAACTCGGAAGAGTGCAGCATAAACTCTACGTAGTCGCTGCCCTGACTCAGGCACTGCTCTGCTACCCGCTTCATCTGCGCCACGTTGCCGCCGACCGGCCGCAGCCAGTTTACGGAAGGGCCTCGCCGTTTGCCGCGCAGGCCATCCCAGGCTTTTTTCAACCGGCTGGCAAAAATCCCGTGCCGATACTGGATGCTCATGGGCACTTCCAGCAGGTCTGACTGGCCAGGCTGCGAGATATCGTTGAGATCGAGGAAATAGGCGTGGTCAGGGAAACGGCTGTAATCGGTGCCGCCTTTTCCCTGCGGCGCGCCGGCTGAGCCGCGCCAGTCAACGCGCGGCGTGACGGAACAGTCGACAAGATAGCCGTTATCCACCAGCGCCTGTGCGTAGATTTCGTTGAACGCCCAGCGGCCTGCGCGATGGCTGCGCATTTTGGTCTGAAACGTCTTCTCCAGCAGATCGGTCATAAAGGCGACCTTGTCGCGCAGGATCTGCTCAGGATATTCGATAAGGTAGGGCTGATAGCGCCAGTCATCATCGGTCAGCGCATGAGCGGGCGGACTATGCCAGGCGTGCAGGTGCATACCCACTTCGCCTTGTCCGCGCGCCAGAAAATCGCGGGCAAAATCAACATAGGCGGGATCGCTCGCCATCTCGTAATTGGTCAGCCAGGTCGGTTTAAAACCATATTTCTCGCAGAGCGCCTGAAAACGCGGCAGAAAACGGACGTTATGCGTCGTGACCTGGCCGCTACGGTTGCGCCACAGGTTATCGCCTTCAGTGTCGAGCGTAATTAAAAATGCTGGTTTTTCCATGACTTATCCGTAATACGAGGTGTCGCTATAAAGCGTTATGTTACGCAGGCTGAGCACAAGGCGCAAAAAATTTAACCGCACACCCCTTTGCTTCTCTTAAAGCAGAGCATGTTTGGTTAAACTAAACTTATTTACGCTGTAATTTCTTACGTGTTGTTAAGTTAAGGTTATGAAAAACAAGGTTAGGCTTTTCTGTCGCGACTCCCTTAAAATTGAGCGATAACGAGATTAGTGTTTATACACTTTTTGCTGCCAGGTCGAGACAGCCTTAGGTTTCACTCTATACAGGCTGGCATGTTGAGGTAGGTATTTTGTCGAAACGCATACTGATGATCATTGATGGTTTGCCTGGCGGAGGCGCTGAGAAAGTCGTGCTGACGCTGGCGGAAGGGCTGGTGGCGCTGGGACATCGCGTCTCGCTCTTCTCTTTACGTAGCGTATGCGACTACCCTATTCCCGAAGGCGTCGATTACAAGGTGATTAAAGACCGCTGTAAACTGCCCTGGCGTAAACTCACCGAAACGCATCGTCGCGCGCGTCTGCTCGATCAGGCCGTTAGCCAGGCGCAGAAGGTTGAAGGCGCGTTCGACCTGGCGCTGTCGCACCTCCATAAAACCGATCGTATCGTCAGGCACTCACGCGTGCTGGATCCCCGTAAAACCTGGTATTGCCTGCACGGCGTCTTTTCAGCCTCTTACCTGGCGCGTAAGTCGGGGTTCTCTCTGTGGCTGAAGCGCTTAAAAATTCGCCACGTCTACCAGAATTGCCAGCTGATTGCCGTCTCGCCTTACGTGCTCGAAGATTTAATTGAAAACGTCGGCGTGCGACCGAGCCGTACCCAGGTGATCGCCAATCCATTCGATTTTGAACAGATAAAACAGCTGGCGGCGAAACCCTGCCCGCTGGCCGGCACCGATTTCATTCTTCATGTGGGCCGCTTCCACGAAACCAAACGCCACGACAGGCTGCTTGAGGCCTATGCGCAAAGCGGTATTCAGGCTCCGCTGGTGCTGCTTGGCCAGGGCAGCACTGAACGCGCGGCGCAGCTGCGCCGCCTGGCGGATAGCCTGGGTATTGCAGAACGGGTGATTTTTCAGGGATTCCAGGCGAACCCCTATCCCTGGATACGCCATGCCCGGCTGCTGGTCGTCAGCTCCGATAGCGAAGGATTCGGCAACGTGCTGGTCGAAGCGTTAATCTGCCAGACGCCGGTCGTCAGCACGCGCTGCCCGGGCGGACCGGCAACGATTCTGACGCACGATTTGGCGCGTGGACTCGCTGAGATGAACGCCGCCTCTCTGGCGGAGAAAATGCGTGAAATCTATCATTACCCGCCCGAGTTGCATCATCTCGACCTAAGCATTTATAGTCTCTCCGTTATTTGCGAGCAGTATCTACAGCTTGCGCAGCGGTCGCACACGGAATTATCTGCCGCTCCGCAGCTTACGAGCTAAAAAGGTCTCCCTTTCGGCGTGACCGGATAAAGGGAAAATATTTTGAATTACGTAATACTTTTTCTGCTGTTTCTGCCGGTCAAGTGGGTGATGAAGCTGCTGCATCCTCGCACGGGTAAAAATCTGGTGATTCAGACAGCAAAAATCGGCGATTTCGTGAATATCACGCCGCTGCTTGCCCATCTGCAAAAAAGTGATGCGCTATTAAGCCGCAGCGTTGCGCCGCTGGCGGAGCGCGACGATACGCTGGAGACCCTCTGGTATATCGAAGATCACAAAAGCAGCCTGATAAAGAAGTTCAGGCTGATATGGCAGTTCCTCAATCGTTACGACAATATCTATCTGCTGCATCCCAACAACCTCAATTTATTTATCGCCGCCTGCTGCAACGCCAGCAATAAGCAATTTTTAACCACCTATAAGCGCAAAGCCTATCAGGACATTTTTTACCTGACCGCCAGCGGCGTGGTCAGCCATGAAAAAAACACGCTAACGGTAGAGAACTATTTAAAACTGGCCGACCGCTCTTTTACTAAAGAGAGCTACCCTACCCACGCTACCCGTCCGCTCTGGCAGCCGGAAAGGCTGCCGGAAGAGATTTATTCGGGTCAGGGCGCCAGGATCGGCTTCAGCATCACCGCTGGCAATCAGGCTAAAACCATTCCACCCGCCATCTGGAAAACGCTGTTCGATAGCCTGGACGATTTACCCTGCACTTTTTACGCCTTTGGCGCCCCCAATGAGCAGACCCGCATGCAGGAGCTCTTCAAGGTAACCGGCGAGCGAGAGAATATTGTTAATCTCATCGGTAAGCTTCCGCTGGAAAGCCTGCCGGCCGCTATTGGCGAAATGGACTTTTACGTCGCCTCGGACTCCGGGAATGTCTATATCGCGGACGCGCAGCAGGTGCCGGTGATCCTGATATACGGGCCGTGCAGCGTTGAGGAGCAACGCCCTCTTGGCGACGTGCTGTTGATTGGCCCAGATCACATAGCGCCCTCCTCGTTTGTCTTTGAGGCGCTCTATCAGTTTCATCATCCGGCTGAACAGCTCTATAAGCTGGACGCCCGCAAGCTTAACGATATCCACGATTTTATTTCCGCCAGGCTGGACAAGCAGCTGGCGCGACGGAAAAACAAACGAACAATATGACAGGACAGCATGATTCTTCCCCTTTGCTCAGTATCATCTCTCCCATGTACAACGCAGGCGAGATGTTCGATGCCTTTATGCAGTCGCTGCTGGCGCAGACTCTGACCTCGCTGGAAATCATTATCGTCGACGACGGCTCTACCGACGATTCCGGCGCGCGCGCCGACGCCTGGGCGGCGCAGCATCCCCATATCAGGGTTATTCATCAGGAAAACGGCGGCGTATCGCGCGCGCGCAATGCCGGACTGCGCGTCGCGCGCGGCAAGTACGTCACCTTTCCCGATTCAGACGACACCATGCGGCCCGAGATGTATAAAACGCTGGTAGAGATGGCGGAACAGGACGATCTCGACGCCGCGCAGTGCAATGCCGAGTGGTTTTTCCAGCGCGACCAGCGCACCAGGCCGATGATCCCGCTGGAGCGCCTGCGCAGCACGCCAGTTCTGGACGGCGCCGCGTGGCTGAATACCGCGCTGAAAACCCGGCGTTACCTGCATGTGGTCTGGCTGGGCATCTACCGCCGGTCGCTGATCGAGCAGAAGCAGCTCTGGTTCGAACCCGGTTTGCATCATCAGGATATTCCCTGGACTACCGAATTTATGTTTAACGCGCGGCGCGTGCGCTATACCGAACAGGTGCTCTATCGCTACTACATGCACGACGCCTCGATCAGCAACCGCAAGCGTACCGGCCAGCGCAACGTGGAGTATCAGCGCCACTACCTGAAGATCGCCCGCATGCTGGAGGAGATCAACGCGCGCTATAAAGAGAGCGTGACCATCTATCCGGCTTTTCATGCGCAGATTACTCACGAAGCGTTGAGCGTCTGCCACTGCGTGCGCCGCGAGCCCGACCCGGCCGCGAAACAGGCGATTATCCAGGATATTTTCGCCAGCAAGACGCATCTGCGTATGCTGCGCAACGCGCGCGGCGTTAAACAGTGGTATCAGCTGCTGCTGTGGCTGAGTCGCCTCTGGCGCTGGCGAGACAAATAACCGCCGCCGCAGGTTTCCCCTCCGAAGGGTTTGCCCTACAATCGCCTCACTGAAAATTAAGAGCATTTGTGTATGGCAAACCCGACTCACGCAGACGTTACCCCACACAATATTTTGCTAATCAAGCTGCGCCACCACGGCGATATGCTGCTTACCACGCCGGTTATCAACGCGCTGCGCCAGCGCTATCCGCAGGCCAATATCGACGTGCTGCTCTACAAAGAGACGCGGCCGATGCTGGAGGCGCATCCGGCAATTCGCCAGCTGCACGTTATCGACCGTAAGTGGAAGCAGGAAGGAAGCTGGCGCAAACTGCGCCACGAGCGCGACCTGCTCGCTGCCGTGCGCGCCAGTCATTACGATATCGTTATCAATCTCGCCGACCAGTGGCGCAGCGCGCTGATTACCCTGGTTAGCGGCGCGCCGCTGCGTATCGGCTTCGCATTCAATAAGCGCAATAACGCCTTCTGGCGACGCTGCCACAACTGTCTGGTGCCGACCAGCAACCATAATCAGCTGCATACGGTAGAGCAGAATATGACGGCGCTGACGCCGCTCGGCATCTCGCCGCAGGGCGCGCGCGCCTCTATGCACTACAGCGCCGTCGACGGACAAAAAGTCGATGCGCTGCTGGCTGAACAGGGCGTCGACTCGGCGTTCATCGTCTTTCAGCCTACCTCTCGCTGGAATTTTAAGTGCTGGGAAGAGGAGAAGGTCGCCGCGACCATCGACCAGCTGGCGCAGGCGAACCGCAAAGTGGTATTGACCGCCGCGCCCGACAAGCATGAGATGGCGATGATCGCGCGCATCCAGGCGCTCTGCACGACGCCGCATCTGGTGACGCTGGCGGGCCAGCTCACGCTGCCGCAGCTGGCGGCGCTGATCGATCGCGCACGACTCTTTATCGGCGTCGACTCCGCGCCGATGCATATGGCCGCCGCGCTCGACACGCCCTGCATCGCGCTGTTCGGGCCGACCAAGCTGCAGTTCTGGCGGCCATGGGGCGATCATAATCGCGTTATCTGGGCCGGCGATTACGGCCCGCTGCCCAATCCCGACGCCATCGATACCAACACCCGCGAGCGCTATCTCAGCGCTATTCCGGTCGACGATGTAGTCGAAGCCGCAAGGGATTTTCTCCATGACTAAATTACGCCTGGCGATCGTCCGACAGAAGTATCGCCCCGACGGCGGCGCCGAACGCTTTATCTCGCGCGCGCTGGAAGCGCTTGGCAGCGAGCAGCTGGATCTCAATATCATCACGCGCAGCTGGCAGGGAACGCCGAATCCCGACTGGCATCTGCACATCTGCAATCCGCCGAAGCTGGGACGGATTTCGCGCGAGCGCGGTTTTGCGCGCGCGGCGCGCGCCTGCTGGGAAAAAGAGCGGTTCGATATTGTCCAGAGCCACGAGCGCATCGCGGGCTGCGATATTTTTCGCGCCGGCGATGGCGTGCATCGCGTCTGGCTGGAGCAGCGGGCGCGCATCGTCTCGCCGTGGCAGCGCATCAGCGCCGCCCTGAGTCCCTATCATCGCTACGTGCTGCGGGCGGAAGCGGAAATGTTCAACGCCGCGTCCCTGAAGGCGGTCATCTGCAACTCAGAGATGGTGAAGCGCGACATCCTGCGCTGTTTTTCGCTGAGTGCGGAGAAAATCCACGTTATCCATAACGCAATCGACGCTCAGCGCTTTCAGCCCGCCAGCGAGGCGAGCCGCCGTGCGACGCGTCAGCAGCTGCAGCTGCCGGAGAACGCGACGGTGCTCATCTACGTCGGCTCCGGCTTCGAGCGTAAAGGATTAAAGGCGGCGATCGAAGCGCTGGCAAACAGCGACCGCTATCTGATTGTGGTCGGCCAGGACAAGCAGCTGTCACGCTATCAGCAGCTCGCCAATCAGCTGAACTGCCTCGACAGGCTGCGGTTCGTCGGCGTGCAGCAGGATGTGCAGCCCTTCTACCACGCCGCCGACGGCCTGCTGCTGCCGACGCTCTACGATCCCTTTCCAAATGTCGTGCTGGAGGCGATGGCCTGCGGTTTGCCGGTAATCACCAGCACCGGCTGCGGCGGCGCGGAATTTATTACCGCTGGTCAGGAAGGCTTCGTTTGCGATGCTTTAGATATCAAGGGATTAAACCAGGCTATTATGTCGATACCCGCGCTTTCGGTTGATTCGCGTTTAGGCGAAGCCGCAAGGCGCAGAATCGAGCCTTACGGCCCTCAGCGTCTGGCGCAGTCGCTGACTTCCCTTTATCAGCAGGTCCTGCTGCGACGCTGACAAAGTGGTGAGCGTATCTGGGCTTTCTGGTAACATAGATTGATTTATGTGAAATTTTTTCTGCCAGGCTGTCGAAACGATAACTATGACAACCCTCTATACCGTTCTGCTCTACCTCATCCAGCCGCTCATCTGGCTGCGCCTCTGGCTGCGCGGCCGTAAAGCGCCGGCGTACCGTAAACGCTGGGCAGAGCGCTACGGCTACTGCACGGGAAAAGTGGAGCCGGACGGTATCGTGCTGCATTCGGTCTCCGTCGGCGAAACCCTGGCTGCGGTTCCCCTGGTGCGCGCGCTGCGTCATCGCTATCCGACTTTGCCGATTACCGTGACCACCATGACGCCGACCGGCTCTGAGCGCGCGCAGTCGGCGTTCGGCAAAGATGTGCATCACGTTTATCTGCCTTACGATCTGCCTGGCGCCATCAACCGTTTTCTCGACACGGTCAATCCGCGGCTGGTAATCATCATGGAAACCGAGCTGTGGCCCAATATTATCCGCATCCTGCATCAGCGTCAGATCCCGCTGGTCATCGCCAATGCGCGCCTGTCGGAGCGTTCCGCTAAAGGCTATCGCAAGCTGGGCGGCTTTATGCGCGACCTGCTGCAGCGCATTACCCTGATTGCCGCGCAGAATACGGAAGATGCCGACCGCTTTCTTGCGCTGGGGCTGAAACGCTCGCAGCTGGCGGTGACAGGCAGCCTGAAATTCGATATTTCCGTAACGCCCGAACTGGCCGCCAGAGCGATAACGCTGCGTCGTCAGTGGGCGCCGCGCCGTCCGGTCTGGATCGCCACCAGCACTCACGAAGGGGAAGAGGCGATCGTGCTGGATGCCCATCGTCGCCTGCTGCAAACCTTTCCCGATCTGCTGTTGATTCTGGTGCCTCGCCATCCGGAGCGTTTCACCGATGCGCGCAACCTGACGCAGAAACGCAACTTCAGCTTTATCCTGCGCAGCAGCGGCGAAATTCCTTCCGGTTCGACCCAGGTGGTGATCGGCGACACCATGGGCGAGCTGATGCTGCTTTATGGCATCGCCGACCTCGCTTTCGTCGGCGGCAGCCTGGTAGAGCGCGGCGGACACAATCCGCTGGAGCCTGCCGCCCACGCCATTCCGGTGCTGATGGGTCCGCATATCTGGAACTTTAAAGATATCTGCGCCAGGTTACAGCAGGCGCCGGGCCTGATTACCGTGACCGACGTGATATCGCTGGAGAAAGAGGTGACCAATCTGCTGCAGGATGAAGATTACCGTCTTTATTACGGCCGTCATGCGGTCGAAGTGCTGCATCAGAATCAGGGCGCGCTGCAGCGTTTGCTGCAGTTGCTTGAACCCCATTTACCGCCGCGGGCCCACTGATGACCGCTCGCCAACGCCTTTCCGTAGTGATGATCGCCAAAAACGAAGCGGCACTGCTGCCCGACTGTCTCGCCTCCGTCAGCTGGGCGGACGAGATTATCCTGCTGGACTCCGGCAGCAGCGACGAGACCGCCGAGATTGCGCGCCAGGCTGGCGCTAAAGTCTATCGCGCCGAGGCGTGGGCCGGATTCGGCAAACAGCGCCAGCGCGCGCAGCGCTACGCCAGCGGCGAGATGATTCTGATGATCGATGCCGACGAGCGCGTGACGCCGACGCTGCGCGCCAGCATTGAAGCGGTACTGACGCAGCCGCCTTCCGGTACCGTCTACAGTCTGAACCGCAGCAACCTCTTTCTCGGCCGCTTTATGCGTCACAGCGGCTGGTACCCGGATCGCGTTATGCGCCTCTATCCACGCACGCTGAGCTATAACGACAACCTGGTGCACGAGTCGCTGGAAACGCAGGGCGCGCCGGTGGTGCGGCTGCAGGGCGACCTGCAACATCTCACCTGCCGTGACCTGATCGTTTTCCAGCAGAAGCAGCTGGCCTACGCCGCCGCCTGGGCGCAGGAGCGCCATCAGCGCGGCAAGCGCTGCGGCCTCTTTTCTGTTTTTTCCCATACGCTGGGCGCCTTTCTGAAAACGCTTTTGCTGCGCGCAGGTTTTCTCGACGGCAAACAGGGCTGGATTCTGGCCGTGGTCAACGCGCAGTACACCTTCAACAAATATTCCGCGCTGTGGGCGCTGAATCATGCCGCAGACAAAGGCCGTCTATGAGCACTAAAGCGATTTATCCCGGAACCTTCGATCCCGTTACGCTCGGCCATCTCGATATCGTGACGCGCGCCGCGCGGATGTTCGATCGGGTGGTGCTGGCGGTCGCCGCCAGCCCGAGCAAGAAGCCGATGTTTAGCCTGGACGAGCGCGTCGAACTGGCGCAAAACATGGTGGCGCATCTGCCGAACGTCGAGGTGGCGGGATTTAGTGATTTGATGGCGAACTTCGCCCGGGCGCAGCAGGCCAACGTGCTGGTGCGCGGCCTGCGCGCGGTTTCCGACTTCGAGTATGAGATGCAGCTCGCCCATATGAACCGCCATCTGCTGCCGACGCTGGAGAGCGTGTTTCTGATGCCGACCGAGGGCTTCTCTTTCGTCTCTTCTTCGCTGGTCAAAGAGGTGGCGCGTCACGGCGGCGACGTCAGCGCCTTTCTGCCGCCGCACGTGCTGCAGGCGCTGCTGGCGAAGCTGGCCTGATTAACGCTGGCAGTTGGGGCACCAGAAGGTGCTGCGCTGCCCATGCTTGCCGCTGACGATGGGCGTGCCGCAGGCGCGACAGGGTTCGCCGGCGCGGCCGTAAACCTGCAGCTCCTGAGCGAAATAGCCGGGCTTGCCGTCGCTCTGTAAAAAGTCGCGCAGCGTGGTGCCGCCCTGCTCTATCGAACGCAGCAGCACCGCTTTAATGGTCGCGGCCAGACGCTGCGCCTCTTCATCACTCAGGCTCATCGCCGGACGATCGGGCAGGATCCCCGCCGTGAACAGCGATTCGCTGGCGTAGATATTGCCGACGCCGACCACCACTTTGTTGTCCATCAGCCACTGTTTGACCGCTGTGCGCTTGCCGCGCGACTTCTCATACAGATAGTCGCCGCTAAAGGCGTCGCCGAGCGGTTCAGGTCCCAGGTGCGCCAGCACGTTGCTGCCTTCGGGATCGGTGCTCCACAGCCAGGCGCCGAAGCGGCGCGGATCGGTGTAGCGCAGCACTTTGCCGTTGCTCATCACTAAATCGACATGGTCATGCTTCGCGGCGGGCTGCTCTTCCGGCAGCACGCGCAGGCTGCCGGACATGCCGAGGTGGATAATGATCCAGCCGTGCGGCAGTTCCAGCAGCAGATATTTGGCGCGGCGCTGCACGCTCAGCACAGGCTGGTCGCTGAGCGCATGGATTTCCTGCGACACCGGCCAGCGCAGGCGGCCATTGCGCACCACCGCATGTAAAATTTTTTCGCCCACCAGATGCGGTTCTATGCCGCGTCGGCTGGTTTCGACCTCGGGTAATTCCGGCATGTTCTCTCCTCAAAAAGCGGCAAAAACAAAAAACCCGGCCGAAGCCGGGTTTTTCACAGAACACCAAAATTATTTAATTTTGGCTTCTTTGTAGATCACGTGCTGACGTACAACCGGATCGAACTTTTTCAGTTCCAGCTTCTCAGGTTTAGTACGTTTGTTCTTCGTGGTGGTATAGAAGTGACCTGTACCAGCAGAGGAAACCAGCTTGATCTTCTCACGAATACCTTTAGCCATGATTCAGTTCCTTAGTACTTCTCACCACGGGCGCGGATTTCGGCCAGAACCGTATCGATGCCCTTTTTATCAATAACACGCATACCTTTAGCAGATACACGAAGAGTAACGAAGCGCTTCTCGCTCTCAACCCAAAAACGGTGTGAGTGCAGGTTCGGAAGGAAACGGCGTTTCGTCGCGTTCATTGCGTGGGAACGGTTGTTACCGGTCACCGGACGCTTTCCAGTTACCTGGCAGACTCGTGACATGTCTATTCTCCAAAAATCAAATCAGCTCGAGCTTTAAAAACTAGGTCTTGGCCGCCTCGTCAGGCTCATAGCCCGCCAGGCGAGTTCCATGTGAACCCGCTAAGCTGGCCCAAACGCCAAACCCGAGATTCTCAAAGGTGGCGTAGTATACGCCGCTCAGCGCAAGTGCTCAAGTCCCGAACAGATAAAGATCCCTGAAGATCGTGCAAAAACCCGCCATCTGCACCTGCCGGCCCTGGCTTTTTACAGCCAGCCGCGCTCCGCAAAAGAGACATATTCGCCGTGACCGATCACCAGATGATCGAGCAGGCGAATATTCAGCAGGGTACAGGCCGCGCTGACCTTATGGGTAATATGGCGATCGGCGCGGCTCGGCTCCGCCATGCCGGAAGGATGATTATGCGCGAGAATAATCGCCGCCGCGTTAAGCTTCAGCGCCTCGCGCACGATTTCGCGCGGATGCACCTCGACGCTGTTGATAGAACCCATAAAGATCTTCTGCGCCTGTAATACGCGGTGCTGATTATCAAGAAACAGCGCCATAAAGATTTCCCGCTCCTGATGCGCCAGCACGCTCTGTAAATAGTGTCGCGTGACCTGCGGGTTCGCCATAACATCTTCCCGCGCCATCTGACTGGCGAAAAAGCGCCGCGCCAGTTCAGCGATGGCGTGCAGCTGCGCCAGCTTGGCGGCGCCGACGCCCTTTATCTCGTCGAACTCCGCCGGTGCCGCGGTCATGATGTGATAAAGAGAGCCGAACCGCTGCAGCATCTGCTGCGCCAGAGTGATGACATTCGCGCCGACCGTGCCGGTGCGCAGAAAGATCGCCAGCAGCTCGACGTCGCTTAACGCCTCTGCGCCCATCAACCGCAATTTTTCCCGTGGTGTCATATCGTCCATAAATGCCTCCTGCCGTTGACGACATCATGGTTAAATACTGTATACTTAACCAGTAACTTCTGCCGGATTTACGAGGCGGCTCGCAAACGCAGGAGGTGAAAAGGCGCGGAGGCGGCTTTATGATAAAGTCCTGCCACTTGCCGTGCCTGACGCGGCATCCAGCGAAATGAGGCCTACAGCATGATGGGATTAGCCGGAAAAAAAATTCTGCTTGGCGTGAGCGGCGGCATCGCGGCGTATAAAGCGCCCGAGCTGGTGCGACGCCTGCGCGATCGCGGCGCCGAAGTGCGCGTTATGATGACGCCCGCCGCCAAAGCCTTTATTACGCCGCTCAGCCTGCAGGCCGTTTCCGGCCATCCGGTATTCGAAGACCTGCTCGATCCCGCGGCCGAAGCGGCGATGGGCCATATCGAACTGGCGAAATGGGCCGATTTAGTGGTGCTGGCGCCAGCGTCGGCCGACCTTATCGCCCGTTTGCACGCCGGCATGGCCAACGACCTGGTGACCACTGCCTGCCTCGCCACCGCCGCGCCTGTCGCCGTGGTGCCGGCGATGAACCAGCAGATGTATCGCGCCGCCGTCACGCAGCATAATCTGCAGCAGCTTGCGGCGCGCGGCCTGCTGATTTGGGGGCCCGATAGCGGCAGCCAGGCGTGCGGCGACGTGGGCCTTGGCCGCATGCTCGATCCGCTGGTGATTGTCGACTATGCGGTGCAGTGGGCCTCGCCCGTCAACGATCTGCAACATCTCAACATTATGATCACCGCCGGTCCAACGCGCGAAGCGCTCGACCCGGTGCGCTATATCAGCAACCATAGCTCCGGCAAGATGGGCTTCGCCATTGCCGCCGCCGCCGCCAGCCGTGGCGCCAGCGTGACGCTGGTAAGCGGCCCGGTGAGCCTGCCGACGCCGCCAGCGGTCCGCCGTATCGACGTGACTTCCGCGCTGGAGATGGAGGCAGCCGTGATGGCTGACGCGGCGAAACAGCACATTTTTATCGCCAGCGCCGCCGTAGCGGACTATCGCGCTGCGGCCATCGCGACGGAAAAGATGAAAAAACAGGGCAGCGAAGATAATGCCATCACGCTCCAGCTGGTGAAAAACCCGGATATCGTGGCGGGCGTCGCCGCAATGTCGCAAAACCGGCCCTACGTGGTTGGATTTGCCGCAGAAACCCAGAATGTGGAAGAATACGCACGACAAAAACGGGTAAGAAAAAATCTGGACCTGATCTGCGCTAACGACGTAGCGAAAGCCGGACAGGGTTTTAACAGCGATACCAATGCGCTTCACCTTTTTTGGCAGGAGGGAGAAAAACGCTTACCGCTCAGCGATAAGACGCTCCTTGGCCAACATTTATTAGACGAGATTGTCCGCCTTTATGATGAAAAAAATCGACGTTAAGATTCTTGACGCGCGCGTGGGCGCGGAGTTTCCATTGCCGACCTACGCGACCTCTGGCTCAGCCGGGCTCGATTTGCGCGCCTGCCTGGACAGCGCGCTGGAAATCACGCCTGGCATGACCACGCTGGTGCCGACCGGCCTGGCGATCCACATCGGCGATCCTAGCCTGGCGGCGGTTATCCTGCCGCGCTCCGGCCTGGGTCATAAGCACGGCATCGTGCTGGGCAATCTGGTGGGCCTGATCGACTCCGACTATCAGGGCCAGCTGATGGTATCGGTCTGGAACCGTGGCCAGCAGAGCTTTACGCTGCAGCCAGGGGATCGTCTTGCGCAGCTGGTCTTCGTACCGGTCGTTCAGGCAGAGTTCAACCTGGTGGAAGATTTTGACGCCAGCGCCCGCGGCGAAGGCGGTTTCGGTCATTCAGGCCACCAGTAACGCCCATTTTTGCTTAACCATCTGTTTATTTCTTATCAGCCTTAAGCTTCGCGCTTAGGGCTGACAGGAAGATGTGCCTGTTTAAGGTGAATTTCAGGGGTTTTTAAGGTCATGGCAGAAAAAAAACTCGCCAAACGGAACCGTCGCGAAGAAATTTTGCAGGCGTTGGCGCAAATGCTGGAATCCAGTGACGGTAGCCAGCGTATTACCACCGCCAAGCTGGCGGCCACCGTCGGCGTTTCTGAAGCGGCGCTCTATCGCCACTTTCCCAGCAAAACGCGCATGTTCGACAGCCTGATTGAGTTTATTGAAGACAGTCTGATTACCCGCATCAATCTGATCCTGAAAGATGAAAAAGAGACGATGGCGCGCCTGCGTCTTATCGTGCAGCTGATTCTGGGATTTGGTGAGCGTAATCCGGGGCTGACCCGCATTTTGACCGGCCATGCGCTGATGTTTGAGCAGGATCGCCTGCAGGGGCGCATTAATCAGCTGTTTGAGCGTATTGAAGTGCAGCTACGTCAGGTGATGCGCGAGCGCAGAATGCGTGAAGGCGAAGGCTTCGAGACGGACGAGGCGCTGCTGGCGAGCCAGCTGCTGGCGTTTTGCGAAGGCATCCTGTCGCGCTACGTGCGCTCGGAATTTCGTTTTCGGCCGACCGCCGACTTCGATATCCGCTGGCCGCTGCTGGCCGCGCAGCTGGTGTAGTCCGCCCACGTCCGCCGGGCTGGCTTCCCTTTCCCAGGCGGGAAAGGGAAGCCACGGCATTAAATGCCGTACTCTTTCTGATAGGCGCGCACTTTCGCCAGATGGTCCGCCATTTCAGGCTTCTCTTCCAGGTAGCTAATCAGATCCTTCAGGGTAATGATGGCGGTAACCTGACATTTATAGTCGCGCTCCACCTCCTGAATCGCTGAAATATCGCCGCGTCCGCGCTCCTGTCGATCCAGGGAAATCAGCACGCCCGCCAGCGTGGCGTTGTGCGCGTTGATAATGTCCATCGATTCGCGTATCGCCGTGCCGGCGGTGATGACGTCATCCACCAGCATAACGCGGCCCGCCAGCGGGCTGCCTACCAGCAGACCGCCTTCGCCATGATCTTTTGCCTCTTTGCGGTTGAAGCAGTAAGGCACGTCGCGGTCATGGTGATCGGCCAGCGCCACGGCGGTGGTGGTGGCGATAGGAATGCCTTTATAGGCGGGTCCGAACAGCAGATCGAAGTCGACGCCGCCGTCCACTAACGCCTGCGCGTAGAAACGGCCCAGCAGCGCCAGATCGCGACCGCTGTTAAACAGGCCGGCATTGAAAAAATAGGGGCTTTTACGGCCAGACTTCAGGGTAAATTCGCCGAACTTCAGCACCTGCTTGTTCAGGGCGAATTCAATAAACTGACGCTGCCAGGCTTTCATCTCTCACTCCTCTCGCAAAAAAAAGGCGACTCTCTGGTCGCCTGGTAAATCAGTTGTTCAGCGCCGCTTTCTGCGCCTGAATCAGTTCCTCGATACCGCCGCGCGCCAGCGCGAGCAGCGACAGCAGCTCCTCATGGCTGAACGGTTCGCCTTCCGCCGTGCCCTGCACTTCGATCATGCGGCCATCTTCCAGCATCACCACGTTCATGTCGGTTTCGGCGGCGGAGTCTTCTACATACTCCAGATCGCAGCGCGCTTCGCCTTCAACGATGCCGACGGAAATCGCCGCCACCATGCCTTTCATCGGGTTCGCTTTCAGCTTGCCGTCGGCTACCAGCTTGTTCAGCGCATCGGCCAGCGCCACGCAGGCGCCGGTAATCGACGCGGTACGGGTGCCGCCGTCAGCCTGAATCACGTCGCAGTCCAGCGTGATGGTAAATTCGCCCAGCGCTTTGAGATCGACCGCCGCGCGCAGCGAGCGGGCGATCAGGCGCTGGATTTCCAGCGTACGTCCGCCCTGTTTGCCCTTGGCCGCTTCACGCGCCATACGACTATGGGTGGAGCGCGGCAGCATGCCATATTCGGCGGTTACCCAGCCTTGTCCCTGTCCTTTCAGGAAACGCGGGACACTCTCTTCCACGGTAGCAGTGCAGAGCACTTTGGTTTCGCCGAACTCCACCAGTACTGAGCCCTCGGCATGTTTGGTGTAGTTTCGGGTCAGGGTGACGGGACGCACCTGCTGTGCGCTTCGGCCTGCTGGACGCATGGTAATCTCCGGCTGAAATGAATTGGCTGCGCATTATACGGACTTCCTCGTCGCCTGTCTTGCTGACGGGATTACGCATCGGCGGATGAATTTCCGCGCGGTCTGTGGCTAAATGCGCCTTCCTCACTCACTGAAAATAAAAAGTATGACCTCAATTCTTCATTTCCTGCTGGCGCTGGCGGTGATTTTCGCCCTTGCGCTGCTGGTCAGTCATGACCGTAAACAGATACGCCTGCGTTACATCGTGCAGCTGATCGTGGTGGAAGCCGCGCTGGGCTGGTTTTTCCTGCACTCCGTCAGCGGACAGGCGGCGGTCGGCGCCTTCAGCGGCTTTTTTGAGAAACTGCTGACCTTCGCCGCGCAGGGCACCGACTTCGTGTTTGGCAATATGAGCAAGCAAGGGCTGGCCTTTATCTTTCTTGGCGTACTCTGCCCCATCGTGTTTATCTCGGCGCTGATCGGCATTCTGCAGCACTGGCGCATTCTGCCGCTGCTGATACGGCTGGTAGGCACGTTGCTGTCGAAAGTTAACGGCATGGGCAAGCTCGAGTCGTTCAACGCCGTCAGTACGCTGGTTCTCGGCCAGTCGGAGAACTTTATCGCCTATAAAGGCATTTTGGGCGATATTCCGCCGAAGCGCCTTTACACCATGGCCGCCACGGCGATGTCTACCGTGTCGCTCTCTATCGTCGGCGCCTATATGTCGATGATCGAGCCGAAATATGTGGTGGCCGCGCTGCTGCTCAATATGTTCAGCACCTTTATTATTCTCTCGATTATCAATCCCGGCAAAGCGCAGGATGAAGCGGCGATCCCGCTCGACAAGCTGCATGAAGAGCAAAGCTTTTTCGAGATGCTCGGCGAGTACATCCTGGCGGGCTTTAAGGTCGCGATGATTATTCTGGCGATGCTGATCGGCTTTATCGCGCTGATCGCCGCGGTCAATGCGCTATTCAGCGCGCTATTCGGCTACAGCTTCCAGCAGATCCTCGGTTATCTCTTCTATCCGTTCGCCTGGCTGATCGGCATTCCTGCCGCCGACGCGCTGCAGGCCGCCAGTATTATGGCGACCAAGCTGGTGGCGAACGAATTCGTGGCGATGATTGAGCTGCAGAAGGTGGCGGCCGGCATGACGCCGCGTGGGCTGGGCATTCTCTCGGTGTTCCTGGTGTCGTTCGCCAACGTCGCCTCGATCGGCATCGTCGCCGGCGCGATCAAAGGACTGAACGAACAGCAGGGCAATGTGGTCTCCCGGTTCGGCTGGAAGCTGGTCTACGGCTCCACGCTGGTGAGCCTGCTGTCGGCAGCCTTCGCCGGTCTGTTTATCTAATCTCTGTACGGCGGCCTTCCAGCCGCCGTTTTTATTCAGAATCCCACGCACACCGGCGCGTCGACGCGCATCACCGATTCCTGGCCGAAGCGTTGCTTGTAAAGCGTGCGCAGCGCTTCGATATCGTCGTTGACGCCGTTCTCTGCGCCGTGAATAAGCATCAGCGCCTTGCTGGGCTCGCGCGCCAGCTTGCCGCTTTTCTCCAGCCACTGACCGCTGGCGTCGTAGACGCTGAGTCCCGCTTTGAAGCGCGGCGTCACCTCTTTATCAAGGAACTGCTGCCAGTCGTCGCGGCTCACCACTCCGCCCTGCGGTTTGCTGAGACCAAACCAGAGCGTGGTCTGCATCATCATTTCGCCGCCGGCGCACACGGCAATCGGTTTGGTCGGCGGCGGAAGCGGACGCGGCGCCTGGCAACCGGCCAGCAGCGCGGCCAGCGCCACGGAAAGGGCAACAGAGCGGAACATCGGCGGTATCCTTATCAATACGGTTAGCGGCCATCATAAGTGTCTGTCCGCAAAAGCGGAAATGTTTCGTTATTCGCCCGCACCTGCGCTTATGCCTGTTAGCGCGCGGCGGGTGTCGCTATACTTGCTGCATAATTTCTGACAAAGAGTAGCCGATTATGATCCGCAGTATGACCGCTTACGCCCGCCGCGAAGCCAAAGGCACCTGGGGCAGCGCCGCCTGGGAGCTTCGCTCCGTTAACCAGCGTTACCTTGAAACCTATATCCGTCTGCCGGAGCAGTTTCGCAGCCTGGAGCCGGTTATCCGCGAACGCATTCGTCAGCGCCTGACGCGCGGCAAAATCGAGTGCAACCTGCGTTTCGACGCCGATCCCGGCGCGCAGGGCGAACTGATGCTGAATGAAACCCTGGCGAAGCAGCTGGTGCAGGCCGCCAACTGGGTGAAGATGCAGAGCGACGAAGGCGCCATCAACCCGATGGACATTCTGCGCTGGCCTGGCGTGATGTCCGCGCAGGAGCAGGATCTCGATGCGATTAACGCCCAGCTGCTGAGCGCGCTGGACGGCGCGCTGGATGACTTCATCGTTGCGCGCGAAAGCGAAGGCGCCGCGCTGAAAGGCATGATCGAACAGCGCCTCGAAGGCGTGAAGCAGGAAGTGGCGAAAGTGCGCGCCCAAATGCCTGAGATCCTGAAATGGCAGCGCGAGCGCCTGGTGGCGAAGCTGGAAGAGGCGGAAGTGCAGCTGGAAAACAATCGCCTCGAGCAGGAGCTGGTGATGATGGCGCAGCGCATCGACGTCGCGGAAGAGCTGGATCGCCTGGAAGCGCATGTTAAAGAGACCTATAACATCCTCGGCAAAAAAGAGGCCGTCGGCCGCCGCCTCGACTTTATGATGCAGGAGTTCAACCGCGAATCGAACACGCTGGGGTCGAAATCGATCAATGCGGACGTCACCGCATCGGCGATTGAGCTGAAGGTGTTAATCGAACAGATGCGCGAGCAGATTCAGAACATCGAGTGACAGGCGACGCCTGCTGAACGAAAGGCTCGCCTCCGGGCGAGCTTTTGGCCGTTTTCTCTGTCCGCTAGCGTAAATTCTGCGTAAATAAACATAAGCATTCATTTCCAGACCACTCTTAATGTTAGAGCGCTGGCTATAAGCTACCACTTCGAATTTTATTTAACTTATTGTCTGTATTGGCAATTTTATCTTCCGCATTATTCCTCTCTACGATAATCACCCGTTCAATGAAACATTCATCTCCATATGATTCCGCAGTTTCACTTTCTTTCGCGGCACTTTTTGCTAATGTGCCGGTCCGATTGACTACAAGCTGTAGCGCCTGGGGAACTTAGGGAAGTGCTTCTTTATGCGATACATACACTCATCACATAAAGGTGCGCTATGAAAAAGACCGGAGCTTTTTGCCGTTCAATGCTGCATCCGCGTTACTGGTTAACCTGGTTAGGTCTGGGCATCCTGTGGCTGCTGGTTCAGCTTCCTTATCCTCTTCTGATGCGTCTCGGCGCCAACGCCGGCACGCTTTCTCGTCATTTCCTTAAGCGTCGGGAACGCATTACGCGACGCAACATCGAACTCTGCTTTCCCGGCATTGCCGAACACGACATAGAGCGCATGATTGCGGGCAACTTCGCTTCGCTGGGCATGGCGCTGGTGGAAACCGGCATCGCATGGTTCTGGTCCGATCGCGCGGTGAAAAAACTGTTTGAGGTGTCAGGCATGCACCATCTGCGGTCCGCCATGGAGCAGAAGCGCGGCGTAATGGTTATCGGCGTGCACTTTATGTCGCTGGAGCTGGGAGGCCGCATCAGCGGTTTGTGTCAGCCGATGATGGCGATGTATCGCCCGCACAACAACCGGGCGATGGAGTGGGCGCAGACCAAAGGCCGTATGCGCTCTAACAAGGCGATGATCGATCGACGCGATCTGCGCGGTATGGTGCATGCGCTGAAGAAAGGCGAATCGGTGTGGTTTGCGCCGGATCAGGATTACGGCCCGAAAGGCAGCGTCTTTGCTCCGCTGTTCGCCGTTGAGAAAGCCGCAACCACCAACGGCACCTTCGTTCTGTCGCGCCTGGCCAATCCGGCGATGCTGACCATCTCGCTGATCCGCAATCCCGATAACTATGGCTATCAGCTGATTATCGATCCCGAGCTGGAAAACTACCCGCATACCGATGAAGCGGCCGCCGCCGCCTATATGAACAAGGTGATCGAAAGCCAGATTCTGCGCGCGCCGGAGCAGTATCTGTGGCTGCACCGCCGCTTCAAAACCCGCCCGCCGGGCGAAGCCTCGCTCTACGTTTAGTCTGTTCCGCAGCCGCATCATGACGACGTTCATGATGCGGTTTTCGCTTTCTGCGGCTGGCATCCCGCAGCGAATTGCTGAATGATGAGGTTTTCTCTGTTTGTGCAGGAACCTCGTATGGATATGAACCAACGCTGGCAGCGTCCTCTGCCTGACGACCGCCTGACGCCCTATATTGAAATCGACGCCGACAGGCTGGAAGCTAATCTGCAGACTATGCAGGAGAAAGCCAGCCGCGCAGGCGTCGCGCTTCGTCCCCATATCAAAACGCATAAAAGCCTCTATATCGCCCGCCGCCAGCGTTCGCTGGGCGCCTGCGGCATTACCGTTTCCAAGCCGAGCGAAGGCGAAGTCTTTATTCGCGGCGGCGAGCGCGACATCCTGCTGGCCTACCCGGTGATTCGCGCCGAAAGCATTGCGCCGCTGCTGAAGCTGGCGGCGCAGCATCAGGCGAAAGTGACGCTGATTGTCGATGTGCCGCAGGGCGTGGCCGCTATCGCCGAAGCGCTGCGCCAGCAGCCTGATGCCGATGTTGGGGTAGCGATTAAGGTCGACGTCGGACTCCACCGTATCGGCGTCGATCCGCATCGCGACGACGCGGTAAGTCTGGCGCAGGCAATGCAGGCAGCGCGGCTACGTTTTGCCGGTCTGGTCTCGCATGCCGGGCACGCCTACGGCGCGGGGAACCGCGACGCCATTGCGGAGATCGCCCTGGAAGAGGCGCGGCTGATGCGGCAGGTGCAAAGCCAGCTGCGCGCAGCGGGTTTCGCCGACTGCCCCGTTTCCGTCGGCGCGACGCCCACGGCGCTCGCTGCGCCGGTGGCCGACGGAACCGATGAAATCCGTCCGGGAAACTACGCCCTGCTCGATCTGACCGCCTGCCGCCTCGGCCTGAGCCGCGTTGATGAGCTGGCGCTGAGCGTGATCGCTCGCGTGGTGGCGGTAAACCGCCATTTCGCTATTATCGATGCCGGTTCCAAAATGTTGAGTTCGGATAAAGGGCCGCACGGCACCAGCGCCAGCGGCTTCGGTGTCGCCGTCGATGAGAACGGCGCCTGCTACGAGATTGGCAAGCTGTCGGAGGAGCATGGCTTTATCGCCTGGCAGGATCGTGCGCCCCGCGTTGGGGCTCTGCTGCGTATCTACCCCAATCACAGCTGTGCGGTTATGGCGCAGTCGGACAGCTATGTGCTGCGTCACGCCGATGGTCGCGCAGAGATCCAGCTGATTGACGCGCGCGGACGTTTCCTCTGACCGCTCCCGGCAGGCCGCCCGGCCTGCCGGACGAAACCCTGTCTGCGCCACACTTCTGGTTGCGCGCGATTCTCCCCCCGCACCCAACATGCTTTAATGCCGTTTTAACCCGGTTCCGGAGGTAGCATGTTGTTGTCCCAGGTTGTCAGTCAGACCATTGCGCGTAACTGGTTAGATTTGTATGAAACTATCTGGAAGCCGGAATACTTCGCCAAATGGGCTTCCGGGCTAAGCAGCAGCACGCTGGAGCAGGAAGGCAGTTACTGGCGCGCTCGCGGGCCGCAAGGTTCAGTAAAGCTTCGCTTTACCCCACATAATCCCTTTGGCGTAATGGATCACTGGATTGACAGCGGCTTTGGCAAAGAGATTTATATGCCGATGCGCGTGGTCGCCAATGAACAGGGCGCGGAAGTCGTGATGGTGGTTTATCGCCAGCCGCTTATGTCTGACGGGAAGTTTTCTCAGGATATTGAATGGGTAAGAAGCGATCTTGCTCGTCTCAACTGCCTGCTCACCCAGTAAAACCGGCGAAGAAGCCGCCGATCTTTAGTCATGGCTGGGCCTTACGGCTCAGAAAAGTGAAAAAAGTTCAGTAAAAACGCATAAGCGCTTTCACCTTTTTCATAAGGCATCTTCTCGATTCACAACAGTTTCATTAAAGCCCGCTATCCGGGAAAAGTCCTGGGTAGCGAACGCTGCCGTTTCGCTGTAACGCCTGAAATACATGCATTCTCTGCGCGTGCGCATTTTTTATACCCGCGATTTACCCTTTTTACTGCACAACGATTAATAAACCTTTAGAACGGAAGTTAAAAAAATTTCATGCAAAGAGTGAATCCATTTATTTCTGCAGCAACGTTATCGGACTTTTCTTATGGTGTGAAATTAAAAAAAACGAGGTATAAATTAGCCACACACAGCAACACTTAAAAATAACAACACCAGGAAATAAAAAATGGATTGCTCAACTACGGCTCTGCTGTCAGAAGAAGAACTTGTTGAGATCGCCGGTAGGATGCTGGCTGGAGAATATAAAAATATAAAAGGATTTGCCCAGGACCTGGCCGCTTTTCTGTTAACCACAGAAAAGACGGCCCTGTCCCGGGATAATAATAATAATGGGGAAATTATTTACGTTTCAGAAATCCATCGCATTGAATCAATAATAACAGGTGAGGCCTGGCGTACTGCGTCTGGACTTCGCGCAGGCGAATGGCATTAATTATTAGTGTGAAATAGCCTGCTATTTCATACGTCACATTTTACTCGGTACCTGTACCTAACGAGCATATCATGGCGATACGTGAACGAAGCTTTACCGGCGCAAAATGGTCGATTCTTTCATCGATTAAAATCATCGGCATTGGGGTGCTTCAGCTTTCTTTACTGGCGCAAATACTGCAGGCTAACGAGCTGAACCTGCTGGCGATCGCCATTATTGGGCTGCTGGTCATCGATACGCTGGCTGACCGCAGCTTTTCCAACGCGCTGATCCGCAGCGGCACGCTGTCGGTACGCGATCAGTCGATGCTTTACTGGGGCAATATGCTGCTGAGCCTGGTTATTTTCGCCGTGCTGTTTACCGGCAGCGATCTTATCGGCAACTATCTGCAGCAGCCTGAACTGGCTATTATGCTGGAAATGGTCTCTGTTATTTTTATTATTATTCCGCAGGGACAACATTACCGCGCCGTTTTACAGCGCGAAAAGCAATATACTCGCATCGCCTTTACTGAAACGTTGTCTGTGCTTTTTGGACTTGGTGTGACGTTATTTACCGTCTGGCTGACGCCGTCGGTACTGTGCGCCATCTGGGGTTATCTGGCAATGGCCTCTATTCGCATGCTGATCTACTGCTATTACGGCCGCTCGAGCTTTCAGCCGGAATATCGTTTTAATCTTAAAGATTACAGTCGCATTCGCGCAAGAATCGCATAATAAAAATAAGTCTGTATGGTGGGCTCTGGGCATCTGACAAGATGCATTCGCGTGCTGGCGACAGCACGCTTTTTTCTTTTTATCCGCGCTATTTTTTTATTCCTTTCCTCCGGCTATTCCTGACTAGCCAGGCTGCGCCTTTCGCGCTTTTCCCCGATAACCTCGCCTTAATAGCGCTTTGCTTCATCTCCTGTGGTACTGATAATTCGTTTTTCTTATCCAGCAGCCGCAGCGCGGTGCTCGCTTTCCCGCTACGTCGGCATTTTTCCGCAGGCCGTCATAAGTTAAACTGATGCGAAGCGATCGCCTGAGAAATTCTCAGTTGCTGATATTTTACTCACCCCGTAGCCTTGCCGCCCACCTTCTGGAGCCAGCTATGTTATTAACCGTCCTCTATATTATCGGCATTACGGCGGAAGCCATGACAGGCGCGCTTGCCGCCGGACGACGCAAAATGGATCTGTTCGGCGTGATTATCATCGCGTCGGTAACGGCGATTGGCGGCGGATCGGTGCGGGATATTTTACTGGGCCATTACCCGCTCGGCTGGGTGAAGCATCCGGAATATATCATGATCGTTGCCGCCGCCGCCGTGCTGACCACCTGGCTTGCGCCGCTGATGACCCACCTGCGCAAAGTATTCCTGGTGCTGGATGCGCTGGGCCTGGTGGTCTTCTCGATTATTGGCGCGCAGGTTGCGCTGGACAGCGGCCATGCGATGATTATTGCCGCCATCGCCGCGGTGATTACCGGCGTATTCGGCGGCGTGCTGCGCGATATGTTCTGTAATCGTATTCCGCTGGTGTTTCAGAAAGAGCTCTATGCCGGTATCGCTTTCGCCTCCGGCTGGATCTATATCCTGCTGCTGAAAACCTCGCTGGCGCATGAGGCCGTGGTGATTATTACCCTGCTGTTCGGCTTTCTGGCGCGCCTGCTGGCGCTGCGCTTCCGGCTTGGCCTGCCGGTTTTCAACTATCCCCACCCGGAGCACTGACCTCGCGCGGAATGCCCTGCTGTTGCAGAAACGCGATCAGTTTTTGTATGCGCGCGTCCTGCAGCATGGCGTGAATACGCTGCGCCAGGATCGCGCCGACGCCCGGCAGCGCCTGCCACTGCTGCATATCGCGCTGCTGAACTTCATCCCAGGTCAGATCCGGCAAAGCGTTTAGCGCGCGCCGCGGCAGCGGTATGCCAAGCGCGCCGATCCAGCGGCGCAGCGGCTGCTGACGCGTCAGGTTGAACTGATGCCAGAGCTGCTGCGCGCGCGTCGGACTGATGCCTGAGCTCTGCGCGATTTGTTCCGGCGTCAGCGTCAGCCAGGAGAAAAGATGCGACATGGAGCGGTTCTCTAGCAGCCGCATCCAGGTGCTGCGCTGCACGCCGGCGATATCCAGCACCGACTTCTGGCTTAGCCAGCTTAGCCGCGCCAGCAGCTGCTGGCGGCAGGCGGGCGTAATGCTCAGGCAGCTGAGCGGCGTAAAGCTTTCAGCATCCGGCGGCTGCGGGTAGTGGCGTTCTGCGACTCGCCATATCACTCTTTCCAGACGAGGAATGCCCTGTCCCGCCAGGCTAATGGCCACCTGATCGCCGGCGATAACGTCCCATGTCCGCCAGCGCCGCAGCGAGCCGATGTTCACGCGCCGAACGATTTTATCGTCGAGCGCGACCGGTTGAAGAGTGAGCACCACGGCAATATTGCCGGTACGGCCGGTGGTGAAATCGACCGAACGTACTTCGCTGGTGACGTCCGGCGGCTCAAATTTCCACGCCACCGCCCAGTCACCTTCGCCAGGCATCCAGCTTTGTCCGGCGGGACGCATCGTCTGATGCACCACCACGCCATCCGTTGCGAAAGGCAACGGCGCGTTGAACCAGCGATCGCGCCAGACCGCGACCTCTTCCTCGTCGCGTACGGACTGACTCCACGTTTGCGCCAGACCCAGCCCCCAGCCGGCAAGCTGCCGCAGACGATCCGTCATCGCGGCGGGCCCATCTGGCCATCCCCAGATAAACAGGCCGATATCGGCCAGCAGCGGCCCAGGCGTCTGACTCATCAGCGCGCCCGCTACCTGCGCCCGCGCGTTTTTACCGCCGTCGCGCGACTGGCGATGATCGGTCATCTTCAGAAAGAGTTCGCCCTGCAGCACCACCCGCGGCGCATCGCTCTCGATTTTCAGTGGGATGGCGGGAATATAGGGCGCTTTCGCTAACCAGGATTCGCCGTGCAGGCCATCGCCACGGCTAATTAACGCCGCCAGCTTTCCCGCCTCGTAGACCAGCGTGACCGCGACGCCGTCGATTTTCGGCTGCACCCATAGGTCGCGCCGATCCTGCATCCAGTACGCCAGCGCCAGCTTATCGCGCACTTTTTTTACGCCGGTATGCGCCACCGGATGCGCGACCCTGCCGCTGGCGGGCAGCTGAGAGGAATAGGTCGGGCGAGCGGGCACGAAGCAGCGCTGCCAGCTTTTCAGCCGCTGCAGCAGCGTATCGTAGTCCGCATCGCTGACCAGGCTCTTGCCGTCGCGATAGTAGGCTTCGTCCCAGCGCTCCAGCTGCCGCTGCAGACGGGCGATCTCCTCTCCGGCGTGCGCAGGCGTCCATACCGGACAAAGCGCGTGTGCCGGATCGGCAGCCAGCAACAACAGGCACAGCAGCAGGCGTAGCGTCTCTTTCATCATGAGCCTCCTCAACGTTTCGCCTATTGAAGCGGCATGGAAGCAACAGGGCGACAGCCAAAACAGCAGAATGGAAGGGAACAGGCAGAAAACAGAAGCGTTTGCAGGCTGGAAAAGGCGGTTTTACGCGCCGCGCCGCAAAAGATTTAGCGCAGCGCCATGCGCAAACGCTGCGTGACGGCCCCAAGCCGTGTATACTTTGCAGGAAATCGATTCCGCTCTTTACTCAATTCAAGAAGACCATGGCTCAAGGCACGCTTTTTATTGTTTCCGCCCCCAGCGGCGCGGGTAAATCCAGCCTGATTCAGGCGTTACTGAAGACACAACCGCTGTACGATACGCAGGTGTCTGTTTCTCATACCACCCGCGGCATGCGTCCCGGCGAAGCCCATGGCGAACACTATTACTTCGTCTCAAAAGATGAATTTGAAGCGATGATCGCGGAAGACGCCTTCCTCGAGCATGCGAAAGTCTTCGACAACTATTACGGCACGTCGCGTAAAGCGATCGAGCAGGTGCTCTCCACCGGCGTCGATGTGTTCCTTGATATCGACTGGCAGGGCGCGCAGCAGATCCGTGCGAAAATGCCCGCCGCGCGCAGCATCTTCGTACTGCCGCCTTCGCAGGACGAGCTGGACCGCCGTCTGCGCGGTCGCGGTCAGGACAGCGAAGAGGTGATTGCCCGCCGCATGGCTCAGGCGGTCTCTGAGATGAGCCACTACGCCGAATACGACTATTTAATTATCAATGATGATTTCGATCTGGCGCTGTCCGATCTGAAGACCATCATCCGCGCTGAACGCCTGCGCATGGGGCGCCAGAAGGCGCGTCATGATGCTTTAATCAGCAAACTATTGGCAGTCTGAAGACAGTTTCAGTATTATGCCCAGTCATTTCTTCATCTGTGGAGTAGCACACCTATGGCACGCGTAACCGTTCAGGACGCAGTAGAAAAAATTGGTAACCGTTTTGACCTGGTGTTGGTCGCTGCACGTCGTGCACGTCAGATGCAGGTAGGCGGCAAAGATCCGCTGGTTCCGGAAGAGAACGATAAAGCCACCGTTATCGCCCTGCGCGAAATCGAAGAAGGCCTGATCACCAACCAGATCCTCGACGTGCGCGATCGTCAGGAACAGCAAGAGCAGGAAGCCGCTGAATTACAAGCCGTTACCGCTATCGCTGAAGGCCGTCGTTAACAGCAACCTGCAGGCCAACCTTGTATCTGTTTGAAAGCCTCAATCAGCTGATTGAAAAATACCTGCCGGAGGAGCAAATCAAGCGCCTCCAGCAAGCGTATCTTGTCGCACGTGATGCTCACGAGGGACAGACACGCTCCAGCGGCGAGCCTTACATTACCCATCCTGTTGCGGTCGCCTGCATTCTGGCGGAAATGAAGCTCGACCATGAAACGCTCATGGCCGCGCTGCTGCACGACGTGATCGAAGACACGCCGGCAACCTATCAGGATATGGAGCAGCTGTTCGGCAAAAGCGTGGCGGAGCTGGTGGAAGGCGTATCCAAGCTGGATAAGCTGACCTTCCGCGACAAGAAAGAGGCGCAGGCTGAGAACTTCCGCAAGATGATCATGGCGATGGTGCAGGATATCCGCGTCATTCTCATCAAGCTGGCCGACCGCACGCACAATATGCGCACGCTGGGCTCGCTGCGCCCAGACAAGCGTCGTCGCATCGCGCTGGAAACCCTGGAGATCTACAGTCCGCTGGCGCACCGCCTGGGTATCCATCACCTGAAGATCGAGCTGGAAGAGCTGGGCTTCGAGGCGCTCTACCCTAATCGCTATCGCGTGATTAAAGAGGTCGTCAAAGCGGCGCGCGGCAACCGCAAAGAGATGATTCAGAAGATCCTGTCGGAAATCGACGGGCGTCTGCAGGAAGCAGGCATTCCCTGCCGCGTCAGCGGCCGTGAAAAACATCTCTACTCTATCTACCGCAAAATGACGCTGAAAGAGCAGCGTTTTCACTCCATCATGGATATCTACGCGTTCCGCGTGATCGTGAAGGATGTGGACACCTGCTATCGCGTGCTCGGTCAGATGCACAGCCTGTACAAACCGCGTCCAGGCCGTATGAAAGATTACATCGCTATCCCTAAAGCCAACGGCTATCAGTCGCTACATACCTCGATGATCGGTCCGCACGGCGTGCCGGTCGAGGTGCAGATCCGTACCGAAGATATGGATCAGATGGCGGAAATGGGGGTCGCCGCGCACTGGGCTTATAAACAGGCGGGCGAAAGCGGCACCACCGCGCAGATTCGCGCCCAGCGCTGGCTGCAAAGCCTGCTGGAGCTGCAGCAGAGCGCGGGCAGTTCTTTTGAATTTATCGAGAGCGTGAAATCCGATCTCTTCCCTGACGAGATCTACGTCTTTACGCCGGAAGGCCGTATCGTTGAGCTGCCGGCCGGCGCGACACCGGTCGATTTTGCCTATGCGGTGCATACCGATATCGGCCATGCCTGCGTCGGCGCGCGCGTCGATCGCCAGCCCTATCCGCTCTCTCAGCCGCTCACCAGCGGCCAGACGGTAGAGATCATTACGGCGCCGGGCGCGCGTCCCAACGCTGCCTGGCTTAACTTCGTCGTCAGCTCCAAAGCGCGCGCCAAAATTCGTCAGCTGCTGAAAAACCTCAAGCGCGAAGACTCCGTCAATCTCGGCCGTCGCCTGCTGAGCCACGCGCTCGGCGGCAGCCGCAAGCTGGCGGAAATCTCGCCCGCGAATATCAAGCAAGAGCTGGATCGCATGAAGCTGACGTCGCTGGACGACCTGCTGGCAGAGATCGGCCTCGGCAACGCCATGAGCGTGGTGGTGGCGAAGAACCTGTTGCAGTCGAGCAATGCGACGCCGCCGAGCAGCAGCAAACGCGGCAAGCTGCCGATCAAAGGCGCGGACGGCGTCCTAATCACCTTCGCCAAATGCTGCCGCCCGATTCCCGGCGACCCCATCGTGGCCCACGTCAGTCCCGGCAAGGGCCTGGTGGTGCATCACGAATCCTGTCGTAATATTCGCGGCTACCAGAAAGAGCCGGAAAAATTCATGCCGGTGGAGTGGGATAAGGTCACCGATCAGGAGTTCGTGGCGGAGATTAAAGTCGACATGTTCAACCATCAGGGCGCGCTGGCGAACCTGACGGCGGCGATTAATACCGCAGGCTCGAATATCCAGAGTCTCAACACCGAAGAGCGCGACGGCCGCGTTTACAGCGCGTTTATCCGCCTGACCGCGCGCGATCGCGTCCATCTGGCGAATATTATGCGTAAAATTCGCGTGATGCCGGACGTGATCAAAGTCCACCGTAACCGTAACTAGCGCATGAACGCCCAACGCTTCGCTCGTATTCAGGAGATGCTGGCGCTTCGCCAGCACGACCTCACCGTCTGCATGGAACAGGTGCACAAACCGCACAACGTATCGGCGGTGATCCGCACGGCGGATGCGGTGGGCATTCACGAAGTGCACGCCGTCTGGCCCAGTGAACGCATGCGCACCATGGTCTCCGCTTCCGCCGGTAGCAACAGCTGGGTGAAGGTCAAAACCCATCGCAATATCGCCCAGGCGGTTACCCATCTCAAAGATCGCGGCATGCAGGTGCTGGCGACCAACCTGTCGGCCAGAGCGGTCGATTTTCGCGAAATAGATTACACCCGCCCGACCTGCATTCTGATGGGTCAGGAAAAAACCGGCATCACCGCCGAGGCGCTGGCGCTGGCCGATTGCGACATCATTATTCCCATGGTGGGCATGGTACAGTCGCTGAACGTTTCCGTGGCCTCCGCGCTGATCCTCTACGAAGCGCAGCGCCAGCGGCAGAACGCCGGACTCTATCAGCGTCGGCACAGCCTGCTGGACGAAGAGGAGCAGCAGCGCCTGCTGTTCGAAGGCGGCTATCCGGTGCTGGCGCGCGTAGCGAAGCAGAAAGGTCTGCCCTATCCGCATATCAACGCCCAGGGCGAAGTGGAAGCTGACGCCGACTGGTGGGCCAGCATGCAGGCCACAGGGAAAAAGAAATGAAAGGCCGCCTGCTGGATGCCATTCCGCTCAGTACCCTGACCGGCGTCGGCGCCAGTCAGGCGGCGAAGCTGGCTAAGCTCGGCCTGCATACCATTCAGGATCTGCTGCTCCACCTCCCGCTACGCTACGAAGACCGCACTCAGCTCTACGCCATTAACGATCTGCTGCCCGGCATCTGGGCGACGGTAGAGGGCGAAGTGCTGCAGTCCGATGTTTCTTTTGGCCGACGCCGCATGCTGGTGTGTCAGATCAGCGACGGCAGCGGCGTGCTCACCATGCGCTTCTTCAACTTCAATGCCGGAATGAAGAACAGCCTGGCGCCGGGTCGTCGCGTGACCGCCTATGGCGAGATCAAGCGCGGCCAGCGCGGCGCGGAAATGATTCACCCCGAGTATCGCGTTCAGGGCGAGCAGAGCCCGGTTACGCTGGAAGAGACCCTGACGCCGGTCTATCCCACTACCGAAGGTATTCGTCAGGCTACGCTGCGCAGCCTGACCGATCAGGCGTTGACGCTGCTGGAGAGCGTGCCGATCGCCGAACTGCTGCCGCAGGAGCTGGCGCAGGGATTAATTAGTCTGCCGGAGGCGCTGCGCACGCTGCATCGCCCGCCGCCAGACCTGCGCCTGAGCGAGCTGGAGCACGGCCGCCATCCGGCGCAGCGTCGCCTGATCCTTGAAGAGCTGCTGGCGCACAACCTCAGCATGCTGGCGGTACGCGCTGGCGCGCAGCGCTATTACGCGCTGCCGATGGCGCCGCGCCATACGCTGAGCGACAAACTGCTGGCGGCGCTGCCCTTCTCCCCGACTAACGCGCAAAAACGCGTGGTGCAGGAGATTGAGCGCGATCTGGCCAAAGATTTCCCGATGATGCGTCTGGTGCAGGGTGACGTCGGATCCGGTAAAACCCTGGTCGCGGCGCTGGCGGCGCTCGACGTGATCGCGCACGGCAAGCAGGTGGCGCTGATGGCGCCCACCGAGCTGCTGGCAGAGCAGCACGCGAACAACTTCCGCAGCTGGTTCGCGCCGCTGGGCATCGAAGTCGGCTGGCTGGCCGGCAAGCAGAAAGGCAAAGCGCGGCAGGCGCAACAAGAGGCGATCGCCAGCGGACAGGTGGCGATGGTGGTCGGCACGCATGCGCTGTTCCAGGAGCAGGTGCAGTTCAACGGTCTGGCGCTGGTGATTATCGACGAGCAGCATCGTTTCGGCGTGCATCAGCGGCTGGCGCTGTGGGAGAAAGGCGAAGAGCAGGGCTTCCATCCACATCAGCTGATTATGACCGCGACGCCGATTCCACGCACGCTGGCGATGACCGCCTACGCCGATCTCGACACCTCAACCATTGACGAGCTGCCGCCTGGCCGTACGCCGGTTACCACCGTCGCCATCCCTGACAGCCGCCGCGACGACATCATCGAACGCGTGCGGCACGCCTGCCAGGACGGCCGCCAGGCTTACTGGGTCTGCACGCTGATCGAAGAGTCCGATCTGCTGGAGGCGCAGGCGGCGGAAGCAAGCTGGGAAGCCCTGAAAGTCGCGCTGCCCGACCTGAATATCGGTCTGGTGCACGGCCGCATGAAGCCTGCGGAGAAGCAGGCGGTGATGGCGGCCTTCAAGGCCAATGAAATGCAGCTGCTGGTGGCGACCACGGTAATTGAGGTCGGGGTCGACGTGCCTAACGCCAGTTTGATGATTATCGAAAACCCGGAACGCCTGGGGCTGGCGCAGCTGCATCAGCTGCGCGGACGCGTTGGCCGCGGCGCGGTGGCGTCGCACTGCGTACTGCTCTACAAAGCGCCTCTGAGCAAAACCGCGCAGCGTCGTTTGCAGGTGCTGCGCGACAGCAACGACGGCTTCGTCATCGCCCAGCACGATCTGGAGATTCGCGGTCCCGGCGAGCTGCTGGGCACGCGCCAGACCGGCAACGCCGAGTTTAAGGTAGCGGATCTGCTGCGCGATCAGGCGATGGTGCCGGAAGTACAACGCGTGGCGCGCCATATTCACCAGCACTATCCTGAACAGGCGAAGGCGCTGATCGAGCGCTGGCTGCCGGAAACCGCGCGCTATACCAACGTCTAATTCCCTCTCCTTTCTGATCTGACAGCGCTTGCGCCCGGGCGCGCATAAGATAAAGGCTGGCAAACGATTGCTTTCAGCCAGCAGCGGTTTAAAATCCCCCTCTTCACAGATTGGGAAGCCACTTTATGTCCGTTAATCAACCAGACGCCACACTCCAAAAATCGACGACGCCGCGCCAGAGCGAACTGATTTACCGTCTTGAAGATCGTCCGCCGCTGCCGCAAACGCTGTTTGCCGCCGGTCAGCATCTGCTGGCGATGTTCGTGGCGGTCATCACGCCCGCGCTGCTGATTTGTCAGGCGCTGGGCCTGCCTGCGCAGGATACGCAGCACATTATCAGCATGTCGCTGTTCGCCTCCGGCGTGGCCTCGGTGCTGCAGATTAAAACCTGGGGTCCGGTCGGCTCGGGCCTGCTGTCGATTCAGGGCACCAGCTTCAATTTTGTAACGCCGCTGATTATGGGCGGTATGGCGCTGAAAAACGGCGGCGCCGACGTGCCGACCATGATGGCGGCGCTGTTCGGCACGCTGATGGTGGCCTCCTGTACCGAGATGGTGCTGTCGCGCGTTCTGCACCTGGCGCGCCGCATTATCACCCCGCTGGTCTCCGGCATCGTGGTGATGATTATCGGCCTGTCGCTGATTCAGGTCGGGCTGACCTCTATTGGCGGCGGCTTTGCCGCAATGAACGATCACAGCTTCGGCGCGCCGAAAAATCTGCTGCTGGCGGGCGTGGTGCTGGCGGTGATTATCGTGCTCAACCGTCAGCGTAATCCTTATTTGCGCGTCGCGTCGCTGGTTATCGCCATGGCGGTCGGCTATCTCGCCGCCTGGCTGATGGATATGCTGCCGCAAACCGCCGCGCCGACCAGCCAGCCGCTGGTCGCGGTACCGACGCCGCTCTATTATGGGCTGGGCTTTGACTGGAACCTGCTGATCCCGCTGATGCTGGTGTTTATGGTCACCTCGCTGGAGACGATCGGCGATATTACCGCGACCTCGGACGTTTCAGAGCAGCCGGTTAGCGGTCCGCTCTATATGCAGCGCCTGAAAGGCGGCGTGCTGGCGAACGGGCTGAACTCCTTTGTCTCCGCGCTGTTCAATACCTTCCCTAATTCCTGCTTCGGGCAGAACAACGGCGTGATCCAGCTTACCGGCGTCGCCAGCCGCTACGTCGGTTTTGTCGTGGCGCTGATGCTGATCGTGCTGGGTCTGTTTCCGGCAGTGAGCGGTTTTGTACAGCATATTCCGGAACCGGTTCTGGGCGGCGCGACCATCGTCATGTTCGGCACCATCGCCGCCTCCGGCGTGCGCATTGTGTCGCGCGAGCCGCTCAACCGCCGCGCGATTATGATTATCGCCCTGTCGCTGGCGGTCGGGCTGGGCGTCTCGCAGCAGCCGCTGATCCTGCAGTTTGCGCCAGACTGGCTGAAGACCCTGCTCTCTTCCGGCATCGCCGCCGGCGGGATCACTGCCATCGTGCTGAACCTGATCTTCCCGCAGGAAAAGTAACCTCTCCAGCGGGCTGCGGCCCGCCTCCTCTATTTATTCGTATTTACATCCAGGCTGTTGAGCTACAACGGTAATTCAGGCATAACAAGCACTGACCGGAAAGATGGCGGGATGGATACAATGAAATTTCTTGGAAAATTTTTTCTTACGGTACTGTTGCTGCTGGTGCTGAGCCTGGTGGTGATCTACGTTCTGCTGCAGACGCAATGGGGCGCAGGCTGGTTCAGCCGCTACGTGAGCGATAAAACCGCCTGGCATCTCTCCCTCAGCAAGATAGAGCATAACTTCTCCTCGCCTTCGCACATCATTCTCGACAACTTCACCTTTGGTCATGACGGCCAGCCGGCTGCAGTAGTGGCGAAGCGCGTCGATCTCGGATTCGCGCTGCTGCAGTTCAGCGATCCGCTGAACTTCGGCAGCATCGAGCTGCGCGACGGCGTGGTGAATCTGGCGAATCTGATGCCCGGCGACGCCCTGCCTTTCCAGGCGGGACGCCTGCAGCTGAACAATATGCGTATCGACAGTCCAGACACGCCGCTGCCGCTTGCGGCTCAGCAGGTAAACGGCGGCGTTATGCCGTGGAGACCCACGACGAAGAGCATGCTGGGCAGCGACGCGCAGTTTCAGATGAGCGCCGGCGACCTGACGCTGAACAAGGTGTCAGGCGCTAACGTCCTGATTCAGGGCAGCGTATCCCAGGGCCGCATGTTGTTCAGCAACGTCGGCGCCGATCTGGCGCGCGGTTCGATGACCGGCAGCGCCGAGCGCGACGCACAGGGCAACTGGCTGATCCGTCAGCTTCGCCTCAACGATATTCGCCTGCAAACCGCCCAGAGCCTGGCGGACTTTCTGCGGCCAATTCAGGCGCTGCCTTCCGTCACTATTAACCGTCTGGATATGACCGACGCGCGCCTTCAGGGCCCGGACTGGGCGGTCACCGATCTCGACCTGACGCTGAAAAATCTTACCTGGCAGGGCGACGACTGGCGCAGCGACGACGGTTCACTCTCGCTAAACGCCAGCAACTTTATCAACGGACGCTTCGAGCTAAACGATCCGATCCTCAATCTCGACCTGTCGCCGCAGGGCATCGCGCTGACCCAGTTCAGCTCGCGCTGGGCCAACGGCGTGATCCGCGCCGACGGCAGCTGGAGCCGCAGCGACAAGCGTCTGACGCTGAATAATCTGGCGGTCGCAGGACTGGAATATACGCTGCCGGAAGCCTGGCGCGATCGCTGGCTGGCAGCGCTGCCGACCTGGCTCGATTCGCTGGAGGTGCGACGTTTCACCTCTAATCGCAACCTGATCATCGATATCAATCCGGCGTTTCCGTTTCAGATGACCTCACTGGAGGGCAGTGGCGAAAATCTGCTGCTGGCGCGTCAGCATCAGTGGGGGATCTGGTCAGGCAAGCTGAGTCTCAACGCCGCCGAAGCGACCTTTAACCGCGTCGATCTGCGCCATCCATCGCTGTCTCTTATCGCCGACGATCGGCAGATTCAGGTCACGGAGATGAGCGCCTTTAGCGGCAGTGGACTGCTGGAAGGATCGGGCAGCGTCGGCCAGCAGCCGGATCGGCCAGTGACGCTGACGCTGAAAGGCCAGGCGGTGCCCGCAGGGATACTGCAAAACTGGGGCTGGCCTGCGCTGCCAGCGAGTGGCCCGAGCAATTTCCAGCTTGAGCTCAACGCCTCGCTCAAGGCGGACGCGCCGCTGAAATCCTCGGCCAACGGCTCGCTCTCGCTGCGCACCGATACGCAGCAGGTTCAGCAGCAGATGCAGGCGGGCGAAGTAAGATAAAGAGAGCATCAGGGCCGCATCATCGGCCCTGGTGCTTTAGTTGATACGCGCGCCGGAACCGCCCTCTTCTAACGGCTCGTCGGGATCGGCGGGCAGTACGATATAGACCCCTTCAAACACCGCGCCCGGCTCCTCGTTGCCGTACAGCTCGACTTCAAGGCGCACGCGCGCTTTGCGGCCGCGCGCCAGGCGATCCAGATCGCCGCTCATCGAGCCGATATCGGCAATCGCGCCCGGACGTCCGGCAATCGGCTTGCTGTAGCGGATATGGGCGTCCGCCAAGATGATGGTGCCGCCAAGATGGCGCTCGCGCAGCAGCAGCCAGATTAACCCCCAGCCGGTCAGGGTCGCCAGCGAGAAGAGGCTACCGGCAAACAGGGTATGGTGCGGGTTCTGGTTGCCGGTTTCCGGCATGGTGGTGATAAATTTCTGCCCGGTGAACTGCAAAATGCGCACGCCCATCTTCTCGCTGAGCGGAATATTGTCGTACCAGGCCTGCTGTAGCTGACCGCACCAGTCGGCGCGATGCAGAATATCGTCCAGCGTCACCACCGGTTTAATCATCAGGAAGTGGCGCACCGGTGTGGTCTGCGGCGCGGTGATCTCTCCCTGATTGAGGTAGCCCAGCTTGGCGAAGAACTCGACCGCGTCTTCGCGCGCGGCGCAGGTTACGCGCTTAACGCCTTCCTGCCGCGCCACCGATTCCAGCGTCATCGCCACCAGCGTGCCCAGCCCTTTCCCTTGCACCGACGGATGCACGGCGAGGAAGCGAATCGACGCTTCGTTGTCGGCATTGATATAGAGACGTCCGGCGGCCACCGGCTGGCCGTGCTCGTCCACCACCATCTGATGATGCGCCAGCGCGTCCCAGCCGTCCCGCTCCGAGCCCTGCGGCTGGCGCAGCGGCTTGCGTAGCATTTCCCAGCGGAACTGGTAGTACATATCCAGTTCTTCCGCAGTTTGCGGTACCCGAAGATGATACATAAAGTGGTTCTCTCGTTCAGAGCTTGCGTGGCCGATCCCGTGCCGCTCGGCTGCCAGACTCACACCTGCAACCAGAAGGTGACAGGACCATCGTTGACCAGCGCGACTTGCATATCGGCGGCGAAGCGTCCGTTGGCGGTAGTTACGCCCTGGCGACGACAGCAGTCGCTAAAATATTCATACAGGCGATTCGCCTCGGCGGGTGCCGCGCCGCCGGAGAAAGAGGGGCGCATGCCTTTTTGCGTATCCGCCGCCAGCGTAAACTGCGACACCACCAGCACGCTGCCGCCCGCCTGCTGGACGTTAAGGTTCATCTTTCCCTGCTCGTCGCCAAAAATGCGATAGCCCAGCACTTTTTCCGCCAGCCGCTCGGCGCGCTTCTCATCGTCCTCTTTTTCTACGCCTAACAGCACCAGCAGGCCAGGACCGATTTCGCCTACCACCGTGCGATCCACGCTGACGCTGGCGCTGAGTACTCGTTGAATCAACGCAATCATGCAACCTCTCGTTCTTTTTCGCCTTCCTGTTGTTTTAGCTGGCGATAATCGCCCAGCGTCACGGTAATTTCCGCGCCCAACAACACAATACACCAGGTCCAGTAGACCCAGAGAAACAGAATTGGAATAACCGCCAGCACGCCATAAATCAGCTGGTATGAAGGAAACATCGTAACATAGAGAGCAAAGCCCTTTTTACCCAGCTCGAACAGCGCGCCCGCCACCAGCGCGCCGATTAAGGCATCGCGCGACGGCACGCTGCGCGTCGGCACAATGCTGTAAAGCAGCCAGAACGCGAGCCAGGAGAGCAGCAAGGGAAAGACCCTTAGCACCTGATCGATAACGCCGTACACCCCGCTGGCGCTTATCCAGCGCAGCGAGAGCAGGTAGGAGCTGATTGCCAGGCTGGCGCCGGCCAGCAGCGGCCCCAGCGTCAGGATCATCCAGTAGACGGCGAAAGAGTAAACCAGCGGACGCTTCTTACGACTGCGCCAGATGGTGTTGAGCGCGGTATCAACCGAATGCATCAGCAGCAGCGCGGTAACAATCAGTCCTATCGCCCCCAACGCCGTCATACGGTGCACGTTGGCCACAAACTGATCGAGATAGCGCTCCACCACGTTGCCGGTTGCCGGCACAAAATTGGCGAAGATAAAATTTTTCAGCTGAACGCTGACTTCAGAAAAGACCGGAAACGCGGAGAAAAGCGCGAACACCACGGCGATCAGCGGCACCAGCGCCAGCAGCGAGACAAAGGCCAGATTGCCGGCCTGCGTCGTCATGTTGTCTTCGTCGATGCGTTTCCACAGCAGCCTGAGCCACAGCCAGAGCGCGTGGCAGGTCGAAATAAAAGGGCGCGACGTCATCATTCAGCGATGGCTTGCCAGCCAGGTCGGCACGGTTTTGCTGTCGGTAACCAGTACGCTTCTGATGCCCAGCGCCTCCGCGCCTACGATATTGTCCGCGTTATCGTCAAAGAAGATCGCCTGATCGGCCCGATAGCCCTCTTGCTGCAGCACGTGCTCAAAGATGCGCGCTTCAGGCTTGCGCATTCCCAGCTCCTGCGACAGATAGATGGCGTCCGCTGCAGCGCGCACTTCCGGATACTGCGTCGGCCAGAATTCGGTGTGCAGCTTGTTGGTGTTGGAGAGGATCACCACGCGATGTCCGTCGGCGCGGAGCTGGTTCATCAGCGCCAGCGTATCGGCGCGCGCGCCCATAAATACCGCCTGCCAGCCCGCCACGAACTGCTCGTAGCTCAGCGCAATGTCGAGCCGCTCGCACAGCTCCGCGGCGAAATGTTCGTCGCTGATCTCGCCGCGCTCGTGCTGCTCAAACGCCTCATCCATCTGGAAGCGGCTTTGCAGCAGCGCCAGCGGTACGCGGCCGAGGTCACTCCAGACGCCCAGCACGCGATTGAAATCGATATCAACAATCACATTGCCTAAATCAAAAATGTACAACATGTCGTTACTCCTCTGGTTCCCTGGATCATTCACTCTAGCGGCAAAATCAGGGGCTGAACAGGTAACAGGCAGGAGAAAATCCGTTATGGAAGCTTGCGCATGCGGGCTTAGCGCGCGCGGGCGGCGGACGGCGTCGTTGCGCGGGACAACGCGCGTCAGAAAGGCGGCAGGAATAAAAAAAGCCCCGATGAGCGGGGCTTTTTATCAGAGCGAAACGTCTTACTCTTTCGGACCGCGCGACGCGCGTTTGCGGTCGTTTTCGGTCAGGTGACGTTTACGGATACGGACCGACTGCGGCGTAACTTCAACCAGCTCGTCGTCATCGATGAATTCGATGGCCTGCTCAAGGGTCATCTTCACCGGCGGCACCAGCGTAGTCGCTTCATCCGTACCGGAAGCACGCATGTTGGTCAGCTTCTTACCGGTCAGGCAGTTAACGGTCAGGTCGTTGGAGCGGCTGTGAATACCGATGATCTGGCCTTCATAGACTTCCGCGCCGTGGCCCAGGAACAGCTTGCCGCGATCCTGCAGACCGAACAGGGCGAAGGCAACCGCTTTGCCCTGGCCGTTGGAGATCAGCACGCCGTTCTGACGCTGGCCCACTTCGCCCGGACGAATGTCGTCGTAGTGGCTGAAGGTGGAATAGAGCAGACCGGTACCTGAAGTCATGGTCATGAATTCGTTACGGAAGCCGATCAGACCACGGCTCGGAATAACGTAGTCAAGACGTACGCGGCCTTTGCCATCCGGATCCATGTTTTTCAGATCGCCTTTACGCTCGCCCATGGCTTGCATAACCGCGCCCTGATTGTTCTCTTCGATATCCAGCGTGACGTTCTCGAACGGCTCTTGTTTACGGCCGTCGATTTCACGGAAGATAACTTTCGGACGGGAAACCGCCAGTTCGAAGCCTTCGCGACGCATGTTTTCGATCAGCACCGACAGGTGCAGTTCGCCACGGCCGGATACGCGGAACGCGTCCGCATCTTCTGTTTCTTCTACGCGCAGCGCAACGTTGTGTACCAGCTCTTTGTTCAGGCGCTCAAGGATCTGACGCGAAGTCACATACTTGCCTTCCTGACCGCAGAACGGCGAGGTGTTGACGTTGAAGAACATGGTTACGGTCGGTTCGTCGACGCTCAGCGCTGGCAGCGCCTCTACATTCTGCGGATCGCAGATGGTATCGGAGATGTTCAGTTCGCCCAGGCCGGTGATCGCGATGATGTCGCCCGCTTCCGCCAGGTCGGTGTCGATACGCTCCAGGCCCAGGTGGCCCAGCACTTTACCGACTTTACCGTTGCGCGTTTTGCCTTCGCTGTCGACAACGGTCACCTGCTGGTTTGGCTTAACTTTACCGCGCTTGATGCGGCCGATGCCGATTACGCCCAGGTAGTTGTTGTAGTCCAGCTGCGAGATCTGCATCTGCAGCGGCGCGTCAACTTCCACCTGCGGCGGAGAAACGTGCTCGACGATCGCCTGGTACAGCGGGGTCATATCTTCAGCCATGTCGGTGTGATCCAGACCGGCGATGCCCTGCAGCGCAGATGCGTAAATGATCGGGAAATCAAGCTGCTCGTCGGTCGCGTCCAGGTTGACGAACAGGTCGAATACCTGGTCAACAACCCAGTCAGGACGCGCGCCCGGACGGTCAATCTTGTTGATTACAACGATCGGCTTCAAACCATGGGCAAAGGCTTTTTTGGTCACGAAGCGAGTTTGCGGCATAGGGCCATCCATCGCATCTACAACCAGCAGCACCGAATCAACCATGGACATGACGCGCTCTACCTCACCGCCAAAGTCGGCGTGTCCTGGGGTATCAACGATGTTGATACGGTAGTCATTCCATTTGATAGCGGTGTTTTTAGCGAGGATGGTAATTCCACGCTCTTTCTCCAAATCGTTGGAGTCCATCACACGCTCAGTCGCTTCGGTACGCGCGTCAAAGGTACCGGACTGTTGCAGCAGCTTATCAACCAGGGTGGTCTTACCATGGTCTACGTGCGCGATGATGGCGATGTTACGCAAATTTTCGATCACAACTTTGCCTCAGGCATTAGAAATAGCGCGCTATTGTACACGGATTAAGCGGGATACTGAACACGATCACACTTTTCACCTGAAGTTTATTGCACTGGCGGAAATTTGCGCTGGATGCGGTGCACTTAATGCACTAAGTTGGAGGTTCGCACCATTTTGGTGCTATCAAAAGGCGACAAAGCACAGTTTTGGTGCAAATTCGCCAGTCTGGTGCAGCACGCTGGCAACAAAAGAGTGCGCGCAGGCGTGATTTAGCTGCAAAAAAGAAAGTTGGCACAGAATTCGCTTTATCTCTTTCAAGCGAAAACAGCAGTTGCACGACGGTTGCAGAGCTTGCCGAGATCGGTTGGTTGGGAATGGCGGTCAGACACTTCATGTTTCAGACGACGCAGCCACTCACCACGATGACAATGACCATTTCCAGGAGAGTTGAGTATGTCCGCTGAACACGTTCTCTCGATGATGAACGAGCACGAAGTTAAGTTTGTTGACCTGCGTTTTACCGATACCAAAGGTAAAGAACAGCACGTTACTATCCCTGCTCACCAGGTTAACGCTGACTTCTTCGAAGAAGGCAAAATGTTTGACGGCTCCTCTATCGGCGGCTGGAAAGGCATTAACGAATCAGACATGGTGCTGATGCCGGACGCGACCACCGCCGTTCTGGATCCGTTCTTCGAAGACCCGACGCTGATCATTCGTTGTGACATCCTCGAGCCAGGCACCATGCAGGGCTACGATCGCGACCCGCGTTCTATCGCCAAACGCGCTGAAGAGTATCTGCGCGCGTCCGGCATCGCCGACACCGTGCTGTTTGGACCGGAGCCGGAATTCTTCCTGTTCGACGACATCCGTTTCGGCTCGTCAACTTCCGGTTCGCACGTCGCTATCGACGATATCGAAGCGGCCTGGAACACCGGCAAAGAGTACGAAGGCGGCAACAAAGGCCACCGTCCGGGCCTGAAAGGCGGTTATTTCCCGGTTCCGCCGGTCGACTCCGCGCAGGATATCCGCTCTGCCATGTGTCTGACCATGGAGCAGATGGGCCTGGTGGTTGAAGCGCACCACCACGAAGTGGCGACCGCTGGTCAGAACGAAGTGGCGACCCGCTTCAACACCATGACCAAGAAAGCGGACGAAATTCAGATCTACAAATATGTGGTGCACAACGTCGCGCACGCCTACGGCAAAACCGCGACCTTTATGCCGAAGCCGATGTTCGGCGACAACGGTTCAGGTATGCACTGCCATATGTCTCTCTCTAAAGGCGGCGTGAACCTGTTCGCAGGCGACAAATACGGCGGCCTGTCTGAAACCGCGCTGTTCTACATCGGCGGCATCATCAAGCACGCGAAAGCGATCAACGCTCTGGCGAACCCGACCACTAACTCCTACAAGCGTCTGGTGCCTGGTTACGAAGCGCCGGTTATGCTGGCTTACTCTGCCCGTAACCGCTCTGCCTCTATCCGTATTCCAGTCGTCGCCAGCCCGAAAGCGCGCCGTATCGAAGCGCGCTTCCCGGATCCGGCCGCTAACCCGTACCTGGCGTTCACCGCGCTGCTGATGGCTGGCCTGGACGGCGTGATCAATAAGATCCACCCGGGCGATGCCATGGACAAGAACCTGTACGATCTGCCGCCGGAAGAAGAAGCGGAGATTCCAAAAGTTGCTGGTTCGCTGGAAGAAGCGCTGAACGCACTGAACGAAGATCGCGAGTTCCTGACCCGCGGCGGTGTGTTCACCGACGACGCCATCGACGCCTACATCGAACTGCGTAAAGTCGAAAACGACCGTATCCGCATGACGCCGCACCCGGTCGAGTTCGAGCTTTACTACAGCGTTTAATCTTTATTCTGCACCGGTCGCGTTGCCGCCTCAGGCGGCAACAGGATAGATCCCGAGGCTGCTAACGCAGCGGCGACGCGCAAGGCGCAGAAGATTTTTGTTGCCGTGGAAACTTTAGCCCATCTCCGGATGGGCTTTTTTCGCCGCGAAATCATCGTTCAGCCGTCTGGAAACAGACGCGGAAGAGTATAATGCACTAAATTAGTGCAGAGGAACGCTGTATGGCAACTGGCTCCCTGCCCGACGCGGGGCAAATTCTCAACTCCCTGATAAACAGTATTCTGCTGGTGGACGACGATCTGGTCATCCATTACGCCAACCCGGCGGCGCAGCAGTTACTGGCGCAAAGCTCACGCAAATTGTTCGGCACCCCGCTGCCCGATCTGACCGGCTACTTTTCGCTGAATATCGAGGTGATGCGCGAGAGTCTGGAGGCTGGCCAGGGTTTTACCGACAGCGAAGTGACGCTGGTGGTCGACGGTCGCGCGCACGTAATGGCGCTAACGGCGCAACGGCTGCCGGACGGCTTTATTCTGCTGGAGATGGCGCCGATGGATAACCAGCGCCGTCTCAGCCAGGAGCAGCTTCAGCATGCGCAGCAGGTGGCGGCGCGCGATCTGGTGCGAGGACTCGCACACGAAATTAAAAATCCGCTGGGCGGACTTCGCGGCGCAGCGCAGCTGCTGTCGCGCGCGCTGCCCGATCCGTCGCTGAACGAATATACCAAAGTCATTATCGAGCAGGCGGACCGCCTGCGTAACCTGGTGGATCGTCTGCTCGGTCCGCAGCAGCCTGGCATGCATATTACGCAGAGCATTCACCAGGTTGCGGAACGGGTGGTGAATCTGGTGTCGATGGAGCTGCCGGAGAATGTCGCGCTGGTGCGCGATTACGATCCCAGTCTGCCGGAGCTGCCGCACGATCCCGATCAGATTGAGCAGGTGTTGCTGAACGTGGTGCGCAACGCGCTGCAGGCGCTAGGCGACGAGGGCGGCACCATTATTCTACGCACCCGCACCGCCTTCCAGCTTACCCTGCACGGCACGCGCTATCGTCTGGTAGCGCGCATCGACGTTGAGGATGACGGCCCGGGCATTCCGGCGCAGCTGCAGGATACGCTGTTCTATCCGATGGTGAGCGGGCGCGAAGGCGGCACCGGCCTGGGTCTCTCTATCGCCCGTAGCCTGATTGATCAGCATTCAGGAAAAATTGAGTTCAACAGTTGGCCTGGACACACCGAATTTTCGGTTTATCTGCCTATTCGCCAGTGAGGTTTCTATGCAACGAGGGATAGTCTGGATCGTCGATGACGATAGCTCCATCCGCTGGGTGCTTGAACGCGCGCTTACTGGAGCCGGGTTAAGCTGCGCCACTTTCGACAGCGGCAATGAGGTGCTGGACGCGCTCTCAAGCAAAACCCCAGACGTTTTACTGTCAGATATTCGCATGCCGGGCATGGATGGGCTGGCGCTGCTGAAACAAATCAAACAGCGTCATCCGATGCTGCCGGTCATCATTATGACGGCGCACTCCGACCTCGACGCCGCCGTCAGCGCTTATCAGCAAGGGGCGTTCGACTATCTGCCGAAACCCTTCGATATTGATGAGGCGGTAGCGCTGGTCGAGCGCGCCATTAGTCACTATCAGGAGCAGCAGCAGCCGCGCAATCAGCCTGTCAGCGGCCCCACCACCGATATCATCGGCGAAGCGCCGGCGATGCAGGATGTGTTCCGCATTATCGGCCGCTTGTCGCGCTCGTCGATCAGCGTGCTGATCAATGGCGAATCGGGAACCGGGAAAGAGCTGGTCGCGCATGCGCTGCATCGTCACAGCCCGCGCGCCAAAGCGCCTTTTATCGCCCTCAATATGGCGGCTATCCCGAAAGATTTGATCGAGTCAGAGCTGTTCGGTCATGAAAAAGGGGCGTTTACCGGCGCGAATCAGATTCGTCAGGGCCGTTTCGAGCAGGCGGACGGCGGCACACTGTTTCTGGATGAGATCGGCGATATGCCGCTCGACGTGCAGACGCGCCTGCTGCGCGTGCTGGCCGACGGGCAGTTCTACCGCGTCGGCGGCTATGCGCCGGTCAAAGTCGACGTGCGCATAATTGCGGCTACGCACCAGAATCTTGAGCTGCGGGTGCAGGAAGGCAAGTTCCGCGAGGACCTGTTCCACCGCCTGAACGTGATCCGCGTCCATCTGCCGCCGCTGCGCGAGCGCCGTGAGGACATTCCGCGCCTGGCGCGCTATTTCCTGCAGGTGGCGGCTCGCGAGCTGGGCGTCGAGGCGAAAATCCTTCATCCAGAAACCGAAGCGGCGCTGACGCGTCTGCACTGGTCCGGCAACGTGCGCCAGCTGGAGAACACCTGCCGCTGGCTGACGGTGATGGCGGCCGGTCAGGAGGTGCTGATTCAGGATCTGCCTCCTGAGCTGTTCGAGTCGAGCACGCCGGAAAGTCCGGTGCAGTCGCTGCCGGACAGCTGGGCGACCCTGCTGGCGCAGTGGGCCGACCGCGCACTGCGTTCCGGTCATCAAAACCTGCTCTCCGAAGCGCAGCCGGAGATGGAGCGCACCCTGCTGACCACCGCCCTGCGTCATACGCAGGGACACAAGCAGGAAGCGGCAAGATTGCTGGGCTGGGGACGTAATACCCTCACGCGCAAGCTGAAAGAGCTGGGCATGGAGTAACGAGCGAGGGGCAAGGCGGCTTTTTACACAAAGCGTCGCCTTGTCCCGCTTTACATGCCGATGCCGTTCAGTATCATACGGGCGGCTATCGGGAGATGAACGATGTTAGATTCCTTTCTTCACATGATTTCGCACAATGTCGCCGTTATCGGCAGCGCCTTCGGCCACTCGCCGCAGGCTGCCTTCGCGACCGTGCTGTGCGCTATCATGGTCAACCTGTTTAACTAAACTCCGCGCCAGCGCGTTTTCGCCTTAAATCACGCGCGAAAACTGCTGCTGGCGCGCCTTCTGGCGCAGATAAACGTCAAAGCACATGCAGATGTTGCGGATCAGCAAACGGCCTGCGCCGGTGACCTGCAAACCGCCAGCGCGCCGCTCCACCAGCCCATCGTCGATCAGCGGCTGCAACAGCGCTAAATCCTCGGCGAAATAGTCGCAGAAGCGAATCGCGTGCTGTGCTTCAATGGCGCGGAAATCGAGCGAGAAGTTGCAAATCAGCTGCTTGATGACGTCGCGCCGCAGGCAGTCGTCCGCGGTAAGCGCTACGCCGCGCCACAGCGCCTCGCCGCGTGTTGCTACCGCATCGTACCAGCGATTCAGCTCTTTCTCGTTCTGTGCGTAGCTGTCGCCAGCCATGCTGATGGCGGACACGCCGAGCCCCAGCAGATCGCTGTCGCCCTGAGTGGTATAGCCCTGGAAGTTGCGATGCAGCAATCCGGCGCGCTGCGCCTGCGCCAGCTCGTCCTGCGGTTTCGCAAAGTGATCCATGCCGATAAAGTCATAGCCCTGCTGCGTCAGCGTCGCGATGGTCTGCTGCAGGATTTGCAGCTTCTGTTGCGCCGACGGCAGCTCCTGCTCTTTGATTTTACGCTGCGCCGCAAACAGCGCCGGCAGATGCGCATAGTTGAACACGCTCATGCGGTCCGGATTAAGCGCAATCACGCGCTGCAGGGTATACGCAAAGCTCTCCGGCGTTTGCAGCGGCAAGCCGTAGATAAGATCGATGCTGGTAGAGTGAAAGCCCTGCTCGCGCGCTCGCGCCATCAGCGCAAAGATCGCCTCTTCGTCCTGAACGCGATTTACGCGTTCCTGCACCGCTTTATTGAAATCCTGCACGCCCATGCTCAGCCGGTTAAAGCCAAGCTGGCGCAGGTGCGAAATAGTATCGGGATCGATTTCGCGCGGATCGACCTCGATCGACATCTCCAGATCGTCCGCCAGGCTGAAGTGATCCCTCAGCAATGCCACCAGCCGTGAAAGCTGGTCATGATTAAGGAAGGTCGGCGTGCCGCCGCCCCAGTGCAGCTGCGTGACGCGCCGGTCGCGGAACAGCGGCGCGCGCTGGCGGATCTCCTGCGTCAGCGCGTCCAGATAGCGGTCAGCTTTATGCAGCTGACGCGTCACGACCTTATTGCAGCCGCAGAAATAGCAGAGCTTATGGCAGAACGGGATATGAACGTAGAGCGACAGCGGGCGCTCCGGATAGCGCGCCACGGCACGCAGAAAATCCGCCTCGCCGTAGCTGTCGCTGAATTCAAGCGCAGTAGGGTATGAGGTATAGCGCGGACCGGCGTAATTGTATTTTTCAATAAGCCGCTGGTCCCAGGAGACAGGTTGCAAAGACATGCTTACTCCTTCCGGTGACGTCTGAGAGAAGGTCGCGATGCAGAAGAGAGGAAAGGTGGGCGGGACTGAACCCGACGTAAACGTGACTTCAGACGCGACAGGCGGCGTAGTTTAGCCAATAACCAGATGAGATAACACGACAGCAGCAGCGCTAAAATTGATCCAGGCCAAAACATAACGATTTACCTGTCTGGCGCGGCATGCGCCGGAGCGCATGCCGATCAAAAAACTCAGTTGCCTTTCAGCAGGCGATACATATCTTCTTCGGCCTGCTCATCTTCCGCTTCATCATCCATGTCGATGCCGAGCTGCTCCATCAGTTCATCAATGCGGTCCAGGGTTTCATCCAGCCAGGCCTGCTCTTCCGCCGACAGCGTGTCGCCGTTTTCCATGCGATCCAGCAGCGCGTCGAGACGCTCGCTGTTTTCCAGCTGCGCCAGCTCCTCTTCCGGGCTAAGACGCACTTTTTTCGCGACGGGCTTCGCCGCTTTTTTTACCGGCGCGCTCGCTGTTGCGCCATCCGCCACCAGCGGGATCGGTTTTTTACTGCCAATGCGCGGATCTTTGGCTTTATTGCCCTGGCCAGCTTTTCCTGCGCTGACGGCAGGATTGGCGCGGCTGCCGGATGCGTTGCCGCGATGCTTTTTATCACGCTTGCGATCGCGTGCGGCCTCGTTAAGTTCTTCGCGCGATTTGCGCTTTGTTTTACTTGCCGGTTTAGCGTGCGCGCCGCGTACAGGTTGCTTCATGATGTCAGGTCTCACTGTTTTTAATCAGTATCAGTATAACCCTCTCACTCCTGACGCTGCTTTTTTGTCGGCGATGCGCACCTTAACGTACGTATCCTCTTCTCAAGCTCGTCTGACAACAGAGGGGACAGAATTGCGGCGAAATCTAGCAGAAAGCGGACAAAGAAAAAAGGCGACAGCCTATGCTGTCGCCTTATTTCGCACCTTCCGCAGAAGGAATCATATTTTTAATCCCTTTTGGCTCGCAACGTCCCGGTCGATCCCGCGCCTGCCCAACTCCTGAGCGAATCCCTGTCCTTGTCCGGCCTGTTATCCCTGACCGTCTCCTCTCCTTTGCTCGCGGTCGTCCCGACGCTCCTGAGCACATCATCCTGATGGGTGCAGCCCTGCACTGCCCAATAATGTAGACCAACCTGCGGAACCCACAACCTGACATCAGGCTTTTTTGCGCCTTTAAACGCCTATCAGCCTTCAAGCACATGATTATAAAGGTTTTAAATTTTCAAATTTTTTAGTAAAAACAGTAATCGCTGGCAGCTTTTATGGCTGATATCTTACAAAAGCCGGTCGATCGATGCTCTCGGGCACTTTTGCGCCATAACGCGTATAATCAGCGCCAATGCCCGCATTCGTCTCTGGAGTTAAACTTTGTCTGCACTGAATTATCACGTTACCCATTTCATCCTCAGCGCCCCGGATATCCGCCATCTGCCAGCCGATACCGGTATTGAGGTCGCCTTCGCCGGGCGTTCCAACGCGGGTAAATCCAGCGCGCTGAATACGCTGACCAATCAAAAAAGTCTGGCGCGCACCAGTAAAACGCCTGGACGCACGCAGCTGATCAACCTGTTTGAGGTCACTGAAGGCAAACGCCTGGTGGATTTGCCCGGCTACGGCTATGCCGAAGTGCCGGAAGAGATGAAGCGCAAATGGCAGCGCGCGCTGGGCGAATATCTGCAAAAGCGCGAAGCGCTGAAAGGCCTGGTGGTATTGATGGATATTCGTCATCCGTTAAAAGATCTCGACCAGCAGATGATTCAGTGGGCGGTAGAGAGCGGGATCCCGGTGATGGTACTGCTGACTAAGGCGGATAAACTCGCTTCCGGCGCGCGCAAAGCGCAGTTCAATATGGTGCGCGAAGCGGCGCTGGCCTTTATGGGCGATGTGCAGGTGGAGATGTTCTCCTCCCTGAAAAAGATGGGCGTCGACAAGCTGCGTCAAAAACTGGACGTCTGGTTTAACGAACTGGCGCCTGCGCAGGATGACTCCGCTGAGGCGTAACAGCCTTGCGAAATTTAGCAAAAGCCCAATAAAAAACGCCCCAGTCATAAAATGACTGGGGCGGCTAATATTCAGCCAAATCCGATTACGTGAAGTAAAAGGTCTGAAAGATAGAACATCTTACCTCTGTACCCTACGCCTCGAACTTTACCTGATTTTTTCTGACGGACAAAGGGTTTTTTGTAGTTAGCTTTCATCAAACGACATGATTTTTCATGCGTTCGTCACAAAAATCGCCTCTGACTGTAGTTTAATTACTAAAAAAATGCTTAACCGAGAAGCAGTTAGAAACCGCGTGCTTTTGTCTCGCGCTGAATCGGTTAAACAGACTTTTTTCTTATATCCTGAGCAGGCTGGCAACAAAGCGTCGTCGCCAGCCTGAGCGATCTCAATCAGTGTGCCTCGTCCCAGTTTTCGCCGACGCCGACCTCAACCTGCAGCGGCACGTCCAGCTTCATGCTGCCTTCCATTAGCGCGCGGATCTGCTGGCTGGCGGACTCAACCTCATCGCCCTGTACTTCGAACACCAGTTCATCATGGACCTGCATGATCATCCTGATCGCGCCGTCGTTGCGCTGTTGCAGCCAGTCGTCTACCGCAATCATTGCACGCTTAATGATATCCGCCGCCGTGCCCTGCATCGGCGCGTTGATAGCCGCTCGTTCAGCCGCTTTACGGCGAATAGCGTTGCTGGAGTTGATGTCCGGCAGCCACAGTCGACGTCCGTCCAGGGTTTCGACATAGCCTTTGCTGGCCGCCAGCTGGCGCGTGTTTTCCATATAGCGCAGCACGCCAGGATAGCGTTCAAAGTAGAGATCCATATAGCGCTTCGCTTCGCCCGCGCCGATGTTGAGCTGACGCGACAGGCCAAACGCGCTCATGCCGTAAATCAGGCCGAAGTTAATTGCCTTCGCGCTGCGGCGCTGTTCGCCGCTCACCTTATCCAGCGCGACGCCGAAGACTTCTGACGCGGTGGCGCGGTGGATATCTTCGCCGTGCGCGAAGGCGTCCAGCAGGCCTTTATCCTGTGACAGGTGCGCCATGATGCGCAGCTCGATTTGCGAGTAGTCCGCCGCGACGATGCGGTTGCCTTTCCCGGCGATAAACGCCTGACGGATGCGGCGGCCCTCGTCATTGCGCACCGGAATATTCTGCAGATTAGGATCGGTAGAGGAGAGGCGCCCTGTCGCGGTTACCGCCTGGTGATAGGAGGTATGGACGCGGCCAGTGAGCGGATTGATCATCTGCGGCAGTTTGTCGGTGTAGGTGGACTTAAGCTTCGACAGACCGCGATGCTCCAGGATGACTTTCGGCAGCGGATAATCGAGCGCCAGCTCCGCCAGCACCTCTTCGCTGGTAGAAGGCGCGCCGCCCGGCGTTTTCTTGGTCGGTTTGATGCCCTGTTTTTCAAACAGGATGGTCTGCAGCTGCTTGGTAGACGACAGGTTAAAAGGCTCGCCCGCCAGCTCATGCGCCTTCTGCTCCAGCTCCGCCAGCCTGAGCGTTAGCTCTTTGGAGTGCTGCGCCAGAATGCCCTGATCGATCAGCACGCCGTTACGCTCGACGCGCGAGATCACCGTGACCAGCGGCATTTCGATTTCTTCGAAGACGTGCTTCGGGCCCGCCTCTTTTTCCAGCTCCGCCCACATTTTCAGGTGCAGCTGAAGCGTGACGTCGGCATCTTCCGCCGCGTAGTGCGCTGCCTGCTCCAGCGCGATTTGGTTGAACGTCAGCTGATTTTTCCCTTTGCCGGCGATCTCTTCGAAAGTCACGGTTTTATGATTCAGCCAGCGCGCCGACAGGCTGTCCATGTCGTGTTTGCCCACTACGCTGTTAAGGATGTATGACTCCAGCATGGTATCGAACTTAATACCGCCCAGTTCGATATCGTAGTTTTTCAGCACGCCCCGGTCGTACTTCAGGTTCTGGCCTACCTTTAGCGCCTTGTCATCTTCAAGAATTGGCTTGAGCTGCGCCAGCACCTCGCGGCGATCAAGCTGATCCGGCGCATCGAGATAGTCGTGACCTACAGGCAGATAAGCGGCCTCGCCCGGCGCGACGGCCAGCGCGATGCCGACAATGTTGGCGCTGAGCGTATCAAGCGAGTCAGTTTCGAGATCGAACGCAAACAGATCGCTCTGTTGCAGCTTCTCCAGCCATTCGTCGAGCGTCGCCTGATCGAGAATGGTGACGTAACCGTCAGAGGCGAGCACGCTGGTCGCCTCTGGCTTAGCAGGCGCTTCATCCGGCAGCGCCTGCTGCGCTTTCAGATTGCTCTTTTTACCCTGCAGCCATTTGCCGTCCTGCAGATCGGCCAGCCAGCGTTTGAATTCGTAACGGCTGAATAACGCCTGCAGAGCGGCGACGTCCGGCTCGGCGACCGTCAGTTCGCTGCAGCTGAGCTCAAGCTCAACGTCGGTTTTAATGGTGGCCAGCTGATAAGAGAGAAAGGCGACGTCGCGATTCTGCTCCAGCTTGGCCGCCATGGTTTTCGCGCCGCGGAAAGAGAGCTCCGCGACCTTATCCAGATTTTCATAAATCGACCGCATGCCGCCTAATCCCTGCAGCAGCGCCTGCGCAGTTTTTTCGCCCACGCCCGGCACGCCTGGAATGTTATCTGAACTGTCGCCCATCATCGCCAGAAAGTCGATAATCAGCGCTGGCGGCACGCCATACTTTTGCTCGACTTCTTCAGGGCCGAGGATGGTATTAGTCATGGTGTTGATCAGGGTGATATTGGGCGTCACCAACTGCGCCATATCTTTATCGCCGGTGCTGATCAGCACGGGACGCCCCTCTTTCTCCGCCTGCAACGCCAGCGTACCGATCACGTCGTCCGCCTCGACGCCGCTTACCGCCAGCAGTGGCAGGCCCATCGCCTTCACCATCTCGTGCAACGGCGCGGTTTGCGCGCGCAGATCGTCCGGCATCGGCGGGCGATGCGATTTGTAGTGCTCGAACAGCTCATCCCTGAAGGTTTTGCCCTTGGCGTCAAATACCACGGCAACGTGGCTTGGATTGTATTGCGCCAGCAGACTTTTCAACATGTTGAGCACGCCATACATCGCGCCGGTAGGCTCGCCTGCGCTATTGGTGAGCGGCGGAAACGCATGATAAGCGCGGTAAAGGTAGGATGAGCCATCAACCAGAATCAGGGGATTTTCTGCAATTTGCGCCATAAGTCTGTGTAATCTTCGTTGCCATGGATTGGACTATAAGGATGCCACAGCTTGAGCAGAATGTTGAACGCAGGCCGCCCATGCTGCGATTTTTTCGCGCTTTTACGGTACGGATCGCAAGGATCTTTCTGTGGATAACTTTGTGCGCAAAAATCATAACGTATTACGGCTAACGGTATAAAATGCCGACATGATTTGTAAAAGCACCTTAAATCAGTAACTTAAGTTATTACCGTGACAGGGTATGCCTTTCTGCACAGGCAGTGGCTTATGTGGATATTAAATCGGAAAGGATACAGATGGACTATTTAGCTAAATAATTTCAATCATAAAAAAACGCCGACACTGTCGGCGTTTTCAGACGTAATGCGCGTTTTTATTTCTGGCTGACCAGGAATTTCACCACGTTGGCATATTCCGCGACAAAGTTATCCATGGAGCTGGTGTCGAGACCGCCATTGTTAACCATATATTTGCCGTTGATGAACATCGCCGGCACGCCGCGCAGATCAACGTCAGCAGCGGCTTTTTGCTGCTGCGCAACCAGCGCTTTAACGGCAAAGCTGTTCCAGGCGGCGTCATATTCCTGAGAAGAGATGCCTGCCGCGTTAATAAAGGCGGCTTTCAGGCTGTCGGCATCGGTAATAGTCTGGGTTTTCTGAATGCCATCAAAGATCGGCGCCGTGACTTTATCCTCGACGCCCAGCGCCATTGCCACCGCCCATGCATGCGTCACAACCGGACCGAAATCGCCGCCCAAAAAGTCGACGTGATATTTAACCACTTTGGTATCAGCGGGCAGATTCTTTTTTACGGCCTCGCCAATGTGATAGACGCGCTCGAACTGATAGCAGTGCGGACAAAAGAAGGAGAAGAACTCCAGCACCTGCGGTTCGCCAGCAACGGGTTTTGGCAGGCTGACGTATTGCTGACCATCGGTAAACTGGGCAGCAGAAGCGCTGAACGCCAGCACTAAACCAACCAGTGCAAACCAAATTTTCTTCATTGTGAAAAATTCTCCTGACTTCTCTATTTAAAATTGCGGGGTCAGCTGCAGCGGCGGTTCCTGCAACAGCTTCTCCTGCTCGGTAAATTGCGAAATCTGTCTGCGCCAGAAATCCTCATCCGTCATCCATGGAAACGCACGGGGAAAGGCTGGATCCTGCCAGCGGCGCGCAACCCAGGCCAGATAATAAACCATGCGCATGGCGCGTAAAGGCTCAATCAGTGACAATTCATTAATATCAAAATCGCTGAACTCAGTATAAGCCTCAAGCAGGATATCCCACTGAATGCGCTGCTCCTGCCGATCGCCGTTGATCAGCATCCAGAGATCCTGCACCGCCGGCCCGTTACGCGCATCGTCGAGATCGACGAAGAAGGGTCCGTCGCGCCACAAAATATTGCCCGGATGGCAATCGCCATGGAGACGCAGCGGCTGCCAGCTGTGATGCCAGCGCTGCTGTAAGGCGACGCCAAGCTTATCTACGGCCTGCAACAGCGCCGGCTTCAGGGAAGCGGGCACCAGGGCATTGCTCGCCAGTTCGGCGCGCGGCTGATGCAGATATTCCTCTAAATCCATGGTGGGACGATGTTCAAAGCGCTGCTTGCGCCCGGTCTGGTGTATGCGCCCGAGAAAGCGACCGACCCACTCCAGATGCTCATCATTGTCGGTTTCATACTGACGACCGCCAAGACTGGGAAACACGGTAAACATGAAGCCAGCATGGCTATGCAGCGTTTTTCCCTGCAGGATCAGAGGCGCGGCAACCGGCACCTCATCCGCCTGCAGATCGCGCGTGAAGCTATGCTCTTCTTCAATCTGCGCCGCGCTCCAGCGCTGCGGGCGATAAAACTTCACCACGTAGCGATGCCGGTCTTCATCACTGAACTGATAGACGCGGTTTTCATAGCTGTTAAGCGCGGTTAATCCAGACTCAACCCGAAGTCCGGTTTCCCATAGCGCATCGAGGATGGCGTCAGGATCAAGCGTCTGGAAATTAAAAGCGGCATCCATAGGATTATCCGTTACAGTCTTTACTCGAAGCCGCCAAGCATAGCATTAGTTATCATCCTTAATCACACCGCGCGCGCGCAGCAGCGCAGTTTTAAAATCCGTTTCATAATCTTTTTGTCGGCCGGGAATTTCCGCATACTTATCGGCATTGCGCATTTTCAGATGGTAAATCAATACGTCATCGGTTAATTCACTTAATGGGCCACTGAAACCCGATTCCTGCGCCAGTTTTTGTAAAAACTGCGTCAGGTTAAGGTCAGGCTCCTGTTGCCACGCAGGACGCAGTAGCTCAAGCAGTTCATTCAGGCGATGGTATTTCATCTATTTGTCCTCATCACAGCTTTGTTATAAGCCTTTAAACAGGAGTATCGGCATGACAGCATTAACCGGCGTTATTCTGGCCGGCGGACAGGGGCGTCGCATGGGCGGTCAGGATAAAGGGCTGGTGCTGTTTCGCGGCATCCCGCTTTATCAGCATGTTCTTCAACGGCTCAGGCCGCAAGTCGACATTGTCATGATAAGCGCCAACCGTAACCTTGATCGTTATCAGTCGAGCGGCTGTAGGGTAATCTCTGATACCTTGCCTGACTATCCGGGACCGCTGGCGGGCATGCTGAGCGGCCTGCAAGCCGCGCAAACGGAATGGGTGGCCTTCTGTTCCTGCGACACGCCCTTCGTGCCCGTTGATTACGTAGAGCAGCTAGAACGACGCAAAGCACAGGCACCTGCCGTGTGGGCGCGCTCGGCCGAGCGCGATCATCCCGCGCTGGCGCTGTTGCATCGCAGCCTTGCGGAGCCGCTTGCTGATTATTTGCAGCGCGGGGAGCGACGCCTGATGCAGTTTTTACGCGAACAGGGCGGTCATGCGGTGACGATAAGCCAGGATGACGCCGCGTTTCGCAATGTGAATACACCTGACGATCTCGAGGATAACGCGCTATGACGCTGCCGTTACTGGCTATCGCCGCCTGGAGCGGCACCGGGAAAACCACGCTTTTGCAACAGGTGATCCCGCAGCTGAAAGCGCGAGGCATTCGGCCCGGCTTGATAAAGCATACGCATCATCAGATGGAGATCGATACGCCGGGAAAAGACAGCTATCTGCTGCGAAAAGCGGGTGCTGATCAGGCTATTGTCGCCAGTTCGCAGCGCTGGGCGCTGATGTGCGAGACGCCGGACGTCACGCTTGATTTGCGCTATCTGGTTAGTCGTATGGATGCGACGCTGCTGGATATGGTGCTGGTGGAAGGATTCAAAGATGAGCCGGTGCCAAAAATTATTCTGTGGCGCGCCGGCGTAAAAGGCGAGGATTTGCCGCTGCTGGACGAGCACGTTATCGCTGTCGCCAGCGATAGCCGCTTTGACACAGATGTGCCCTTGCTGGATCTCAACTGTCCCGACGAGATTACTGCCTTTATCGCCAAGTGGTTAGGCAGAGGGTAAGGGGATCCGACGTGCTGAAGGAGAGATCTTTTAGCGCGTTTTTTCTGGCCTGAAAAGCAAAAAACCCTGACCGTGAGGTCAGGGTTATCGCAGTTGGATGCCTGGCAGTTCCCTACTCTCGCATGGGGAGACCCCACACTACCATCGGCGCTACGGCGTTTCACTTCTGAGTTCGGCATGGGGTCAGGTGGGACCGCCGCGCTAAGGCCGCCAGGCAAAT